>Ga0157374_10000561_pt1 | contig 32999 bp, 37 predicted proteins | sample M25metaG_FD_115308 | JGI IMG/M metagenome (GOLD analysis project Ga0157374, IMG submission 115308) | Miscanthus rhizosphere microbial communities from Kellogg Biological Station, Michigan, USA - M2-5 metaG | ecosystem: Host-associated > Plants > Roots > Rhizosphere > Soil | place: USA: Michigan...
CAACCAAGGGTAAATTGGCGCTGGTTTTTGGAGCGACGGGGGACCGCGATAAGAGTAAGCGCATGCCCATGGGCCAGGTTGCCGCCAGACTTGCAGACCGAGTGTATTTGACTGATGACGAGACATATACAGAGGATCCGGAGGCTATTCGCGCAGCAGTGTATGAAGGAATTATGGAGGCTGATGGCGCGGACAAGACTGCGGTAATCCCTGATCGTTTGGAGGCTATCCGGACCGCATTCCAGGAGGCCAAGCCAGGTGATACGGTGTTGCTTGCTGGGATTGGGCACCAAGACTATCGGGCTATGGGCGGAGAAAGGCTGCCGTGGGACGAGCGAGATGTTGCGCGCAAGCTTCTTTCTGAGCTGAAGTAGTGCAACCGGAAATTGGCTTGACGGGAGAGTTGGCACTCGTCTATAGTGAGTGCTGATGCGTTAGCAGTCTAGACAATAGAATGCTAATGCTAACTTTGAAATAACGGAGGATTAAGCATGAGTGTACCGATTCAGCCACTAGCAGATTATGTCGTGGCAGAGCCAATGGAAGCGGCAACTAAGACGGCCAGCGGCCTGTATTTACCGGGCGGTGCTCAGGAAAAACCGAAGGTGGTGAAGGTGGTGGCCGTGGGCAAAGACGCTACCAGCGTAAAGGTTGGCGATCAGATTATTTATAAGGGGTATGCCGAGACTTCAATCAAGGTTGAAGGCACTGAATACATCCTGGTTAAAGAAGAAGATATTATTGCAACGGTAAAGGGGTAGCAGGAATGGCAAAGAAAGTTTTTTATGACGATGATGCGCGCCGCCGGGTACTTGGTGGGGCTGAGATTCTGTATAACGCCGTAAAGACCACTATGGGACCGAAGGGTCGCAACGTGGTGATCAGTAAGAGCTTCGGTGCTCCTACCGTAACTCACGATGGTGTAACGGTTGCCAAAGGAGTGGAGATCGCCGACGTTGACGATGAGACACTGGGCTATAAAGTCGGCGCTGAACTGATCAAGCAAGCTGCTAACAAGATGAACGATGTAGCAGGTGACGGTACTACGACCGTAACCGTTTTGACCTACCACATCTTGAATGAGGCTAACAAATTGATTGCTGCTGGCCACAATCCGATGCTGCTACGCAGAGGCCTAGAAGCTGCTGCCGCGGAAGTGGACACGAAGCTGTTTGGTCTGGCTGAGGATATCCAAGGTAACAAGCAGCGTGTGGCGGAGGTGGCTACCATTTCGGCTGGTGATGCCGAAATCGGTAAGCTGATTAGCGAAGTTATTGAAAAAGTTGGTAAAGACGGCGTCGTAACCGTAGAAGAGGGCAAAGGCCTAACGCTAGAGAGCGAAGTGGTAGAAGGCTTTACCTTTGACCGTGGCTTTGTCAGCCCGTACATGGTTACTGACACCGGCCGCATGGAAGCTGTCTATGACAAGCCTGCGATTGTTATTACCGACAAGAAAGTTTCTAGCATCCAGGAATTCCTGCCGCTGCTTGAGAAACTGGCACAAACCGGCAAGAAAGATTTGGTGTTGATCGCCGAAGACGTAGAAGGTGAAGCGCTCGGTACGCTTATTCTGAACCGCTTGAAGGGCGTATTTAACACGGTAGCTATCAAAGCTCCGGCTTTTGGTGATCGCCGCAAGGATATGCTGAACGACATTGCCATTCTGACGGGTGCCGAGGTGATCAGCGAAGACCGCGGCATGACCTTTGAAAACGTTGGTCTTGAGGTTGTGGGTACGGCCCGCAAAGTAATTGTTACTAAAGATGAGACTACAATTATTGAAGGCGCTGGTGCTACTACAGAAGTCACTGCCCGTATTAAGCAGATCCAGACCCAGGCTCAAGCTGCCACCAGTGAGTACGACAAAGAGAACCTGGAGAAGCGGCGTGCGGCTCTGTCTGGTAAAGTTGCCGTAATTAAGGTGGGCGGTGCTACCGAAACTGAAATTGAAGAGAAGAAGTACCGCGTAGATGATGCGGTTGCTGCTGTAAAAGCTGCGTTGAGCGAGGGTATTGTACCTGGCGGCGGCGTCACGCTCATTAATCTGGCTACTACTATTTCTACCGACGATGCCGATAATTCGGTGGCTGCAGGTAAAGTACTGCTAGTCAAGGCACTGGAACAGCCGTTCCGTATCCTGATGACCAACAGCGGCCTGAACGCCGATGAGTGGCTACCACAAGTTAAGAAGGCCAAGGCTGGCCAGGGTGTTAATGTAAACGATCCAACTAAGCTAGTTGATCTAAAAGCTGCTGGTGTAGTTGATCCAGTTGCAGTGACTAAACAGGCCGTGCAGAACGCAGCTAGTATTGCTGGCACTAGCATGACTATGGGTGCATTAGTGGTTGAAGTGCCTGAGCCGAAGACAGCTGCTCCGGCTGTACCTGACATGGGTGGAATGGGGATGATGTAGGAATCTTGAGAAGGGACTTTGTCCCCTCTCAATGCGCGGGGCGGCGGAATGAATCCGCCATCTCCGGCTGCTCTCCCCTGGAAGCTTAAAAAATACCCTTGGAGTGAATCCAAGGGTATTTTTGATTAATTAGCCAAAGCGCAAAAGGTTAATGGCCGTCTTTGTAGCCGCCGTAGGGGCTGGAACCGTAGCCGCCGGCTGTACTACCTATAGACTGGTGACTGGTAAGCGACTTGCCGGTGAGGAGCTTTACAATAGTGCCAAGCCCAAAAACAGAAGCAATGGCAAGCCCAGACATGCCCAAGAACTCCTTACGGGAAACTTCTTTTTCGAGTAGTGAGGAAAGTGGTGTGTTCATTATTACCCTCATTTTATTTTTTAAGATAGTGTTTGTTTAAAGTATCTAGCAAAAATTGTAAGCGCAAGCTTTTTCTGTGTCAAGCCTAGAAGCTACTGAATCAATTGGCCACGGAGCGGGGCATAGGGGCGCTGCTGTACGGTTGTAGCATGCTGATGGGGCCGGTTAACGATCACTCTCTCGGTCTCCTCGGTGGAAGGTATAGCAGTCGCAGCTGCAGACGTGACATCAGCAGTCGGTGCTTGTACTAAAGGGGCGGCAACGAATGTTCGCAGGGGCCGGTTAGCACGTGCAGCGCGGCGTTCAGCGTCCTGCTCACGTAGCAATTGTAGCAGAGCAGGGTCTTTACCGTGATTAATCAGCCAGATTACGCCGATGCCTAGCTGGTAAGTGACAATAATGGGAAGCACTACTAGCAGCTGGTCAATGATATTGGGCGTAGGATTCATGATAAATGCGACGATAAATGCCCCGGTAATTAAATGTCGCTCGTATTTAAACAGGCCACCGGGCTTGAGCGGTTTGATACGGTTGATGCAGATAAGAATGAGTGGCAGTTGAAACATCAATGCCGATCCAAACAGATAGAGCGAGACAAATTGCATATATGCTTGAATAGTCAGGAGCGGCCGTACCTGTACGGTAGTGAATTGGTGCAATAAGAAGTTCAGGGCGCTTGGCAAACCAATAAAATAACCGAACGTGACGCCGCAAATGGCGACAAAACCGGCGGCAGCTGAAGCCAGCAGCAAAAAACGTCGCGTAGTATCTTTCATGAGTGGCTGTAAAAACGCTAGCAGCTGATAAATAATAACCGGTGTTGCTACTACTAAGCCAAGGTCCAGACATACACCAAATAAGAAGTTCATACCACCGAGCGGCGAGGTATAAATAAAGTGCTGCCCGTGACTGGGGCGCAACAAAAGAGCTATGAGTTTCTGTTCAAACCCATAGGCAACGGCGCTCCCGGCTACAACGCAAACGGCGACATAGAGTAGCCGCCGTCTAAGCTCATAGAGGTGTTCAATGAGCGGGATTTTGTCGTGAGACGCGATGTTAGCTTTCGCTGTTCGTGTCGCTGTTCTTTGATTTTTCCTCATCACCGCTTAAACCTTTGCGTAGTTCACGAGCCGAGCTGCCAATACTGCGGGATAGTTCCGGCAGCTTCTTAGCGCCGAAGAGCAGTAGTACGATAGCTAATATGATGAGCAGATCACCGGTGTTTAAATCCAGGATTGCAAATTGTGACAAATTCATTGTCTTTAATTCCCCTCGCTTCTATTATGATAAGTAGCTTTTATCATGATATCATAAGCGTATTAACGTGAATAGCGGGTAGGCAACGTGCAAGCAATATTCTACAGTCCAGTTATGGCGAGTGTGTACGGCTCTGGTGCGTACAATAGCTCAACATATAATGGCACGACTAGCACTGGCAGCGGAACTGGATCAGGTTCTGGCACTACTGGCGGAAATTCTGGCGCACTTTCGAACACCGGTGTTGCGGTGGCGATAATTGTAACGGCTGCAGCACTGATTTTGCTGACGGCCATGGTGGTGCGTATCTGGAAGCGTCCGTCTAAAAAGCAGCACATGTCTGCTGCTAGCGAAGACACTAGCCTATAAACAGACGCTGATCGGCGTGGTTCAAGTACCAGAGCAAAGCGAGGCTCAGTACAAATAGCCCTAACAGTAGCCAGAATTTTGTCTTATCGCTCATGGCTGTCCCTCTAGTTTCGCTACTACTACCAATCGGTTAACAGGGTGCCAGAGCGGGGTGCAGGTGAATAGGGTAATTTCGGCATCGGCGGTGTTCTTTTCGATAGCTGTATCAGTTGGCGGTACCTCGCTGCTACTGGCGACTTTGTAGTGGTAGAGCTTATTTTTCCATAAAACACCGATTTCATCGCCCGATTTTAGCTTGTTCAAGTAATAAAAGGCGCCGTGCGGTCCGGTGTAAGAAAAACGGTGAGCTAGGAACACGGTATTACCGCCTCTGTCTGGTGTGCTGCTGCCGGGCCAGCGCCAGATGCCCTGTTTGAGTAGATTAAACCAGTCTTTTTCGGGACCTTCCAGTGTGGGCTGATCTAGGAGTATTTTGGGGATAATAAGGCTGTTCGGTTGGCTTGCAGATGGTTTTACTGCGACAGCGGGATAGATAAGCCTGGTGAGTTCGCCGCGCCGCGCCGTATGATGAGATTGCCACCAAAAACTGACTTGCGGCCAGAGAGGAGCGGCGATGATATAGAGATTTATGCCAACAATGCCCGCAAACAACAGGTTGTTAATACGGTGGTAGTGGAGCTTAGGGAAGCGCATAGGTTTTAGCATAGGTCGAAATAGGGTAAAAGTAAAAAACCTAACTTACCATGCGTTTTCTGCTGATTAGTGGGATGCCAAGGGGAGCTATTCCTTTGATTGTTGCTGTGTAAAGTAGTTGATTTCATTGATAACGTCGAGCAAGGCCTGAGCACGGATTTTTTCGTCGGTGATAGCCTGAGCGGCGTCGTAAGCGTCTTGGATTAGTGCCTGGTTGTCAGTGCTTTGGATAAGCATCATGGTAGTGCGGAACTTTTCTTCTGGTGTCTGATCAAGCTGATCGACAAGCGGCTCCAGTTGAGAAAGAGCTTGCTGCTTTAGACCGAGTAGATCCGTGGCGTCACCGTTGTTATAGGTTGGTTGTGGCTGTGCAGACTGTTGTGCATTTGAAACGGCTGGCAATCCTGCGTCTTCTGTAGTGGTATGGGAGGTGTCATTGGCTGGCCCGGGATTGGATAAGGCGCTAAAAGGTGAGACATTCTCTGCGGTGGCTTGTACTGCCGGTGCACTTAGCGGCAAGGAGGCGTCAACTGCGGCAGTGTCTGAGCTAGGTGATGGTACATCAGTGAAGGAAGTAGAAGCATCTAGCGAAGGTGCGGTAGGCTGATTGAGCACCGAAGATTCTGGTGGTGTTGGGGGTTCAGCCGGCGCAACAGGCAAGCTAGCGCCAGTATCGGGGTCAACCGCCAGCGGGTTAACGCCGGCCGCAGGTGCAGCCGGTGTATTTACTGCTGACTGATTCGCGTCATCGTTCTGGTGTCCAAAAAGCATCCCTACCCCCTTGAAGCAGCTGGTTGCTGCAACCTAATTAGCAACTTTCAATTACAATAAGTATAGTATCAAAAACTGGTACTAAGCAATAGCGGTAAGTGGGAGATATGAATAATGCTGGATGATCTAAAAAAGATTCATGAACGTGATGCACACGATGCACTGGGGGTAACCTCTAGGCAGTGGCAGCAAGTTGAACACCAATATGATTTTGGTGGCTGGCAGGCATCTAACGAAATTTTGAACGTTGTACATTCTGGTATGGGTGGCTCGGCACTGTGGGCGCTGCTGAGCCAAAGTTGGCCGGGCTGGCGGGTGCCGTTTGAAGTAGTCCGGGGGTATGATGTACCGGCTTATACTGGCGAAAAGACGCTATTTATTGCTTCCAGTTACTCCGGTAACACCGAGGAGACTATCTCGGCACTGCATGAAGCAGAGGCTAAGGGTGCGCAGATTGTAATTATTACGTCGCGCGGCAAGCTTGAAGAAATTGCCAACGAAAAAGGCTACTTGCTGATTAAATTACCAACCGTTATTCCGCCGCGCTATGGCTGTTTTTATGGCTTGCGAGGCCTGGTGCAACTTGGCGAACATCTAGGACTTTTGGCCCGCAGCGGGGCAGTCGACGAACTGGCTGCTACGAGTGGTTTCTTAAAAGAAAGTCTGGAAGCTTGGGCGCCAACCGTTCCAACTGCCCAGAACCAAGCAAAGCAACTAGCGCAGGAAGTTATGGGCCGGTCACCAGTTATGTATGGTGGTCCGCTCTTAGCTCCAGCGGCGCATAAGTGGAAGATCGGCTTTAACGAAAATGCCAAGAACGTGGCTTGGGAATATGCGTTTCCGGAATTTAGCCATAACGAATTTACCGGCTGGACGGCTCAGCCGGTCGAAAAGCCGTATGCGGTGTTTTATCTGGAGTCGTCGTTTGATAACGACCGGATTAAGAAGCGCTTTATGCTGAGTGATAAGTTCCTAAGTGGTCGGTGGCCATCACCGGAGCGCGTTGAAGCACAGGGTGAAACCGAGCTGAAGCAGCTACTCTGGACAGTATCGCTGGGCGATTTTGTCAGCTTATATACAGCATTTTTAAATGGAGTGAGCCCCATTGATTTAGGTGACAAGGACATCATTGAGAAATTTAAGAAGGAATTAAGCGCATGAGTGATATTGAGGCGCCGGTTTTCGACCCCAAAGACTTTAGCATTGAGCCGTATGCAAAGCGGGTAGAAAAACCGTGGGGCTACGAATTGCACCTAGTGGCAGCTGACGCTCCTTATATGGCGAAGATTATGCACGTAAACGCGGGCTGTCGACAGAGTTTGCAGGTGCACGACGCTAAGACCGAGACCTATACCATGCTGAGCGGCCGTGCTGCGGTGCTCATTGAGAATTCTGACGGTGATATGGTGCAGGTTGAAATTGAGCAGGGCAAGGGGCTGAGCACAAAGGTCGGTCAGAAACACCGCATTATTGCTATTACCGACTGTGACGTATTTGAGGCATCCACACCGGAAAGTGGTACCACCTGGCGCCTGGAAGACGACTATACACGCCCCAATGAGACGCCAGATCAGCGCAAAAAGGAGCGAGGCGAAGCGTAGTTCCTAAGGGCGCACAGCAAACTTGCAGCTTTCTTTGGCACAATAGAGAGCGTAAACGGGAATCCGGACATGAAAATTCTAGTAGTTGAGGACGAAGCAAAGATTGCTAATAGTTTGCAGCGTGGTTTGCAGGCTGAGGGCTATGTGGTAGATATTGCCGAGGACGGTGACATGGCAGAAACGCTAGCCAGCGCTACCGTGTATGATTTAGTGCTACTAGATTGGATGATTCCCGGCAAATATGACGGTCCAGCATTGATACAGTTATGGCACGACCAAAAGCAGTTTATGCCCATTTTGATGTTGACGGCCCGTGGCACTATCGGCGACCGTGTACAGGGACTTGATACCGGTGCGGACGACTACTTGCCAAAACCATTTAGTTTTGACGAGCTGCTGGCTCGTATCCGGGCACTGCTGCGTCGTCCGGCGGCCGGCGCCGGAACGAGCTATACGATTGGTGACGTGGTCATCAATAACATCAGTAAAACGGTAACCAAGGCTGGCAAGCCGGTACATCTAACAGCTAAGGAATTTCAGTTACTAGAATATCTGGCGGCCCGCCGCGGTGAGGTCTTAAGCAAAGATCAGTTGCTCGACCATGTCTGGGCTGATGATTCTCGTGTTCAGCACAACACTGTCGAAACGTTTGTAGCAAATTTGCGCAAAAAGATTGATAAGCCGGGCGGCGAGAACATCGTGCGGACCGTGCGCGGTTTTGGGTATAGCGCGGTATAAAAGGATGGAAATACCGCAGTTTACGTTTCCGCCCCTGGATTTGTTCCACTCGGCCCGGCTAAAACTGACAGCCTTTTATTTTGCCGTCCTAGTGGTGCTGTGCTTGCTACTGACCTTTGGGGTGCATGCGTTTACTAACCACGAATTAAATCGCAGTGATGACGCACGGCTTGGTACGGTTCACCGACTGTTCGAGCAATACACTGACCTAAACGGCGATGGCTATGGCCCCGGCACGCAGTACTTCGTAAATGCGCAGGCGCATCAAGCTGACCTTACGCGGCATCATCTTAATGAGGATTACGTGCTAATGGATCTAGTACTACTGGCAGTGGGTGCTGCCGTGAGTTATTGGTATGCTGGCTGGACGTTACAGCCAATCGCAGAGGCGCACGAACAGCAAAAGCGATTTACCTCGGATGCCAGCCACGAGCTTCGGACGCCACTTGCCAGTATGCAACTGGAAAATGAAGTGTTTCTGCGTCAAAAACACTTCAGTGAGGAAGAAGCGCGGGCACTTATCGCTAGCAATTTGGAAGAAGTAGATCGTTTGCAGCGGTTGGCGGGTAATTTGTTGTCGCTAAACAAGTATGAACGGGGTGCTGTCTCGCATGCGTCTGTGGTGATTGGTGATATTGTTGCGGATGCAATTGCTCGTACCAAGCGTAACCGAGAAGCCAAAAAGACGACTTTTACACCTGATGTCGTGGCAGCAAAGGTGGATGTAGACCGAGAGAGCATTACGGAGTTACTAACTATTTTGCTCGATAATGCCGTTAAATACGGCCCTAAAGATGGCAGGGTAGAGATTATTGGACACATGCAAGACGAAGCGTATGTGCTAACGGTACGCGACCATGGTCCGGGTATCGCCGATGCTGATCTGCCGCATATTTTTGAGCGCATGTACCGCGGTGATAAAGCGCGCAGCAGTAAAGTGGCGGGGCACGGTATTGGGCTAAGTTTGGCACAGCAGATTGCTAAGGCTAATGAGGCGGTACTGACAGCATCTAACGCTACCGGTGGTGGTGCCGAGTTCACTCTGACGTTCTGACCTGTAGGGTACAGTAAAATCTCCAGGGTGCTCTACGGGTCAACTGCGCATCGCACTAGTCCAGAACTGGTATACTAAAAGTATGCAAAAGCGACGGCGTTTCAGCCCCCGCGAGCGTGTGATAATAAGCGTTATTGAACTGACGGTAGTGAGTATTGTGCTGTTTGTGGCTGGCGCTGTTGCCAACCGAAGTTTGCAGTTTAGCTATCTGATTTGGAACTTGTTTTTAGCCTGGTTGCCACTGCTGATTGCTTTGTGGCTGCTTAAAATGCTACAGGTCCGCCACTGGAGCAGTGGGTTTATGATGGTCGTGACGCTGTTCTGGTTGCTGTTGCTGCCCAATAGCTTCTACATGATTAGCGATTTTGTGCATATTCAGGATGTGCTGCGGCACAATTTACTGTATGACGTGGTGATGTTTGCGTCGTTCATTTTTACGGGCGTACTGCTAGGTTTTAGCGGCCTCTACATGGTGCATGTTGAGCTGCGCAAACGGGTTACGCTTCGGAGCTCTAGTATTGTGATTGGCGTGGTGCTCCTACTGTGTAGCTTCGCAATTTATCTGGGCAGAGACCTAAGGTGGAATAGCTGGGACGTACTAGTGAATCCGGCGGGCATTTTGTTTGATCTGTCTGATCATTTTATTCATCCGCTGCAGCATGGTGATATGTTTACGACAACGGGTAGCTTTTTTGTATTGTTAGGTAGCCTATACGTGGTGGGCTGGCAGCTGGGAGAAGCTACCAAACACGACAAGAGCCTCTGATCTGTTATAATCTATATCTGTTATGAAGCAGAAACTTGAACGAGCGCTCGAGGCGATAGTAAAAAAGTTGTTTGACGTGGATGTACGTGTTGAACTAACGCATCCCGATGAACAATTTGGCGATTACGCTACCAACGTTGCACTGCAGCTTGGTAAGCAGCTGGGCAAAAACCCGCGTGAAATCGCTGATGCGATAGCCAAAACGTTGCCTGGGCTGGAGATGCTCGAAAAATCAGAGGTGGCAGGCCCGGGCTTTATCAATCTGACCTTGAACGACCAAGCGTTGATTGCGGTATTACAGACTGAACCAGCGCGGCCGCTAGCTGGACAAAAAGTGCTAGTGGAATATTCCGACCCGAATCCCTTCAAACCGCTTCACGCCGGACACCTCTACACAACGCTGGTAGGTGATACTATCGCGCGGCTTATCGAAAACGCCGGTGCCGAAACAATTCGTCTTAACTACGGTGGGGACGTCGGTCGGCATGTGGGTATTAGTATGTGGGCAATTGTGCGTGAGCTGGGCGGCGAATATCCTGAGAAGCTGGCCGAAATTCCTGAGGCAGAGCGTTCAATCTGGCTTGGCAAACGCTATGTAGCAGGAACGGCTGCTTTTGAAGACGACGAGGCGGCCAAGGCGGAGATTTTAGAAACGAACAAACGAGTGTATCAGATCCATACCGAAAACGACCACGAGAGCGCGTTTGCGCAAATATATTGGACGTGCCGGCAGTGGAGCTATGATTATTTTCTTCTGCTCTATAAACAGTTGGAAGTACACCCGTTTGATCGCGTTATCCCAGAGAGTGAAGTCACGGCTCTCGGTGTGCAGACTGTTAAAGAACAGTTGGCTCAGGGAGTGTACGCAGAGAGCGATGGTGCGGTTGTATTTCAGGGTGAGCCCTATGGGCTTCATACCCGCGTATTTATAAATTCGCAGGGCCTGCCAACGTATGAAGCCAAAGATGTTGGCCTGATACTTACCAAGTGGCAAGATTACCATTATGATCGTTCTTATTACATTACAGCAAAAGAACAGGCTGAGTATTTCCAGGTGATGTTCAAAAGTGTTGAGCAGTTCTTGCCGGAAGCAGCGACCCGTGCATATAGCCTGACGCATGGCCTGGTCAAGTTGCAGGGTGGAGTTAAGATGAGCTCACGCAAAGGTAATATCGTGAGCGCCCTCGATATTTTACAGGCTGCACGTGATGCGGGGGCTGAAACAGGCACTAACCCCTCTGAGGAAACTATTTTGGCGGCAGTTAAGTATGCCTTTGCTAAAAACCGTATTGGCGGTGACATCGCCTATGATCCTAAAGAGTCTATTGCACTGGAAGGCAACAGCGGACCCTACCTGCAATATGCTCATGCCCGGGCACGCAGCATCCTTGCTAAGGCTTCTGAACACAAAGACGTGCAGCTAGTGGATCTAACTGTCGACGAACGCTCCTTGCTACGCAAAATCACCGAATATGGTGAGTCAGTTGAACGGGCAACCAGTGAGCTGATGCCGCACCATGTTTGCACCTACTTATACGAACTGGCTCAGAAATTTAACCAGTTTTATGAGCATAACCGCGTGATTGGCGACGACCGTGAACCAATGCGGTTACAGCTGGTACGTCTGTACGCGAATACCCTTAAGGACGGTCTGACACTGCTGGGTATTACTGCGCCCGAGCGGTTGTAGGTTGCAATTTGTTCCCGGCGTTTTAGGCGCAATGATTGAGGCTAAATTAGAAGAAAGAAAGAGGGGTAGATTTAATGAATCAACACTACGCACAGCAAGCCAAAATGACCGCTCAGCCGGGAAAACGGGATGAGTTAATAGAGCACTTGAGTGCTAGTATCGAAATATTGAAGCAAACACCCGGCTGCATCTACTACCTAATCAGCACTACCAAAGAGCCTGACGTGATCTGGGTGTGGGAACTGTGGGAATCAAAAACGGCCAAAGATGCACTGGCGGCTAACCCCGAATCAGCCAGGGTGATGCAGGAAATTATGCCGTTAATTGCCTCAGTCGACAACCGCACTGAGCTGACTGTCGTTAGCGGCTTTGGCCTCGAGTAAGTGCTAAGTAGCGTACAATAGTACTTATGGTAAAATCACAGAAAACCGAGTCGGTTGATGTTGTGGCAACACGCGAAGGCGTACAGGTAGTGCGCCGCCCAAACCGTAAGCGCAAGGGTGTAACGGTGCTTTTAGATTCCGACGACATCTTGCGCGAGCAAGTTGGTGGCTTTACTAATTTTATTCGCGAATATGCAGTGGTGGGCCTGGCAGTTGGTTTCATTGTAGGCCAGCAGGCTAACGGTGTCATGAAGCAACTGGTTGCTAGCTTTGTTGACCCTTGGTTGCAGATTCTTTTTGGTCCGGAACTGAGCAAGCGGACGGCGGTTTTACACCACGGTAAAGATCCAGTAGCAATGCCTTGGGGTGCGTTTATTTATGCTATGATCGAATTCTTTATTGTGGCGGTTGTTATTTATTTGGTAGTGAAGCTGTTACGGCTGGATAAACTCAAAAAACCGAAGGAGAAATAACCTTATGCAGGAATTTTCTGACGAAGAACTCCGAAAGCGTTTAACTGCCGAACAATATCATGTGCTGCGCGAGCGGGGAACTGAGACTCCGGGTACCGGTAAGTTACTGTATAACGAAGAAAAAGGTGAATACCGTTGCCCGGTTTGTCACTCATTGTTATTTAAAAGTGATGCCAAATATGAGTCAACCATGCCGGGCTTGATCGGTTGGCCGAGCTTTAGTGAAGCAGCCAACAACGAAGCGCTGAAACTTGTCCCGGATAATTCACTGGGCATGGAGCGAACCGAAGTGCTGTGCGCGACGTGCGGCAGTCATCTTGGTCATTTATTCGACGATCCCAGTTCGCCGAACGGCCAGCATTACTGTATAAATTCTGCGGCCCTGGATTTTAAGAAAGCTTAACAGCTGCTGTCGTAATATTTGTCGCCCCAGGCAGCCATTTGGCGTAGTACTGGCACCAGGTCGATACCTTTTTTGGTAAGGGTGTATTCAACGCGGGGAGGCATCTCGGCGTAAGCGGTCTTGGTGATAATGGCGTGTTTTTCCAAGTCGTCCAGCCGCTGGCTGAGAGTACGCGGATTGATATTGCCCACTGATCTTTCCAGCTCGCCGAAGCGTTTTGGGCTATCGGCCAAGTCGCGCAAAATTAGGGCAGTCCACTTGTTGCCAATGATCTCCATGGCCGAAGCAATACAGCCTACCTTAGGCTCCAGAGCTGATTCCGTATCTGATATATTCATACTTTACAATGTATAGTAATGGCTCTATACTTATTACTATACAAAGTATACCACAGTATAAGGAGGATATAAGATGAAAATTGCAGTCGTAGTAGGTGCTACAAGAGAAGGCCGCATAACCGACCGGTTGGCAGCATGGGTAGCTAAAGAAGTAAGCAAGCAGGCCGATACCGAAGTGCTGGATCTGCGCGACTATCCCATGCCGTTCTTTAATGAGGCAAAAAGCCCGCGATATAACCCGGAGCGCAAACCAGTGCCCGAAGTGCAGAAGTGGCTCAATAAAATTGCCGAATTTGACGGCTATGTGTTAGTAACACCAGAGTATAACCGCTCAACCTCGGCGGTGCTGAAAAATGCGCTTGATTTTATGGATTACCAGATTGATAAAAAACCGGTAGCGCTGGTGGGACATGGCTCAAGCGGCGGTGCGCAAGCTATCGCCAACCTCCGTATGGCACTGCCAGGCGTGGGGGCGGTCAGTGTACCGGAAGCGCTGTTCTTTACGGATAAGATTGGCGAGACTATCAGCGACGGAGGTATTTTAAAAGCCGAGTTGGCCGATGCGCCCTATGGACCACAAGCTACGCTTAAGTCGAACATTGATTCGCTGCTGTGGTATACCAAGGCATTGGCGGCTGCCCGCAGGCAGTAGCTGCATAAACGGCCTAGGCAGAGAAACAGCGTATAATACCCGCCATGAACATAGACAAAGATGCCCGGAGCGCAAAGTTACTCTGGATGGACCTGGAAATGACCGGGTTAGACCCTAGACAGCACGTTATTACCGAAGTGGGAGTGGTAGTTACTGATTGGGAATTTAAAACGCTGGCTACATACGAGGCGATTATTTTCCATCCGGAAGAGGTACTAGATAAGGCAAATGAATGGGTTAAGAAACAAGACCTTAGTACGGGTTTGCTTGAGGAAGTACGTAAAAATGGTCGTCCGGAAAAGGAAGTGCTGGCTGAATTGGCTGACTTCATTCGGGAACAGTTTAATGGTGAGCCGGCTGTGCTGGCCGGCAATAGCATCCATCAAGACCGGCGGTTTATTCGGGAATGGTGGCCGGAAGTGGAAGAGTTGCTGCATTACCGCATGCTGGACGTTAGTAGTTGGAAGCTAGTGATGTGCGATAAATACGAGGTGGCATTTGCTAAGCAGGAACGCCACCGCGCGGTTGAAGATATCCATGAAAGTATTGCAGAATTGCAGTATTATTTGGCATGGCTGAAAGACAGTAAGCGATCTTAGCCTAAGTTGCTTAAATGTCTTCCTGTATCTGTTACAATAACGGCAATGGACCACAAAACAATCGAAGACTATATTTTAAGCCAGCCGGGCGCTGTGCTTGACTATCCATTTGGCGAAGGAACGGCAGTATATAAAGTCCCTGAAAGCGGCAAGGCCGAAAAGGAGCTAAAAATGTTTGCGCTGATTAGTGAAAACAAACAGCCAGTAAACCTAAGTCTTAAATGCGATCCGCAGCTATCTGAAGTTCTACGCGAAAAATATGTCACTGTTATGCCCGGGTATCACCTGAATAAAAAACATTGGATTACCATTATCTTAAGTGGTGAAATGCCTTGGGATGAGGTGCAGGCGCTGATTCGTCACTCCTACCAATTGGTAAGTGGTATTGAAGTCTAAGACGTGCTGCCCGCAGACAATGCCTTAGCTTGCACAAGTAGTTTGCTGGCGCTAGTGTAGCAGCCTTGCAATAGCTGTTTGGTGGATTTGCTGGAAGTTTGTTTGAAAGTGGTTTGCAGTAAGCCCTCATAGGTGTTGAGCTGTTGCGTGAGCGTTTGAGCTAGGGCGGGGTCATAGTTGTTTGCATTGGCGGCGTTGGTCAGAAAAGTGTCGGTCTGAGGATTTTGATCGAGTGCCAGTACTTTCTTATTGATCTTTACGCTATGGGTTGCCAGGTAAGCGATGATCTGCTGCTGGCTACTAGTAATGCTTGCATTAACGGTAGCTACAAAATTAGCCGTATCTTGGCCAGTGGTCTGACCATTTGCAGCTGTAGTGATGCGGATAATTTCCTGCTGACGTTCGGCAATAGCGATTAGTCCTGAAGTACTACTTTTGGGAGTTAGCGCCGACATAACTACTACAATCAAAATCATCAGTACAGCCAGTCCGCCACCTACTACCGCTACACGTACGAGCAAGGCATTGCCCCCTGCTAGGGGTTTTTTCTTGGGGGTGTTCGGGTTCATGATGAACTCGTAGGGGTTGTGGCCGCTGGGAACGCCGGTGTTTGGCGTAGGTGGAGGAACGACTTCGTATTGGCCGTTGGGGTGTTGTACTGGTGCGCTCGGGGGGGCTCCGCCGTCAGGCATACTGGGTATACTGCCGTATTCTCGCGGAGGTGGTGTACCGGGCTGCTGGGGCTGATTTGGTTGCATGCTTATGTTTATCTTAGCGAATGTGGGTGGGTTTGTCATCCTGCGCTGGACACTTTTGCCCCTCTAGGGCGCTCTACGGGTGAGCTATGCTCAGCCCGTGGCGCTAGCTCACCCTGCCAGTTCAAAAGTGTCCAGCTCAGGATACAAAAGATTATCGTTATGCTATGCGTAAGGAGGCAAGCACTATAAGCTATAGGTAGAGTATGGACGCCAAGGATGAAATAAAGCAGCGACTAAGCATCGAGGATGTGATTGGGGAATATGTGCCGCTGAAGCGTGCGGGCCGCAATTGGAAGGGCTTGAGCCCGTTTGCACCTGAAAAAACGCCCAGTTTTGTGGTGAGCCCAGACAAACAGATTTGGCACGATTTTAGCAGTGGCCGCGGTGGCGACATGTTCAGTTTTGTCATGGAAGTGGAGGGACTCGATTTCCGGGCGGCGCTCGAGCTGCTGGCGCGCCGGGCGGGGATCGATCTGGAGCAATATCAACAAAAAAACGGCCGCGGTCCTAGTGGAAAGAGCAAAGAGCGGTTGTATGAAGCGCTGGAGTTGGCTGCCAAATTTTATCAGGCACAATTTGCGCAGAACAAAATAGCGCTGGAATACGTGCTGAATAAGCGGGCGTTTAGTAAAAAAACGGCTTTGGAATGGCGATTGGGCTATTCACCAAATACCGGCTCGGCGCTGGTGAGTTTTCTGAAAAACAAGGGTTTTACAGGCGAGGAGATCAAACGGGCAGGCTTAAGTAGCCAGAAGGGTGGTGACATGTTCCGCGGGCGGCTGCAGATACCGCTCTGCGATCCTTCTGGCCGGGTCATTGGCTTTACGGCACGCTTGCTGGAAGATAATCCAAATGCTCCCAAATACATCAACACACCGGCAACGCCTTTGTACGATAAAAGTCGCCACGTGTACGGTCTGCATTTGGCCAAAGAGTCCATTCGAAAGAGTAAATTTGTGGTACTGGCGGAAGGCAATCTAGACGTGATCCAGAGTCACCAGGCGGGAGTCCACCAGGTAGTTGCGACGGCCGGTACGGCTTTGACCGAGCCGCACCTAAAAGCACTAAGCCGCCTAACCGGTGATATTCGTCTGAGTTTTGATGCTGATAAAGCAGGGGTCGCTGCTACCGAACGGGCAATACCGGTGGCTGCTAAAGTTGGGGTACAGCTGAGCATTATCATTATTCCCAGCGGCAAAGATCCTGATGAGCTTATCAGGCAAAACGTTAAGACTTGGGAAGAAATTATCACCAAGCCCCAGTATGCGGTGGATTGGCTCATTGATCGCTATGCAGTAACGCTCGATCTGACCACAGCTCAGGGCAAACGGGAATTTAGTGACGTAGTGCTGCGAGTGGTGCGGCAACTGCCTGATCCGGTGGAGCAGGACCACTATATGGGCAGGCTAGCGGAGCTGTTGAGTGTCAATAAACAAGCTCTGACCACCAAGCTGGCGACTGTCGAGGAAGAAACTACCGCCCCACGTCAGCGGGCAATTCAAACAGCGCCGCAGCCAGTCGATAAAGCGTTGCTCGAAAAAGAGCGGACTGAGGAACACCTGCTGGCGCTAACGCTTTTACAGCCAAAACTGCGTACTTACTTGTATCCTTTGAACGTTGAAATGTTTACCCATGCCGAGGCACAAAAAGTTTTCGCCTTTTTACAACAGCACCCGGATTATGACGGCAGCGATAAGACAGCAGTGCAAGAATTTGCAGACTATGCTAAAATATTGTCATTAGTCTACGAGACGCTCTATCAGGAATTAGAGAGCTCCGAATTGGATTACGAAGCCAAACGGATACAAGCAAAGCTGATAGCACAATATGTACGAACAGAAAAACAGCGGTTGATTGCTGAGCTGCAGAATGCTGAATCTGCTCAGGCAGAAGCACTTTTGCGGCGCGCAGCCGAACTCGATGCATTATTACGATTACACTAAACAAATTAACAGGAGGTTTTTACCTTATGGCTGCTAAAAAAAGCGACGCACCAAAAGACAAAAACACACTAGAACAGGCTAAAGCCGAGCTGTTAGAGCAGGGAAAGAAAGCCGGTTCTATTGATGCTAAAGATATTTCGGCTAAGATTCCCGACGCACCGGAAAACGTCGAGCTGCTTGATGCACTCTACACCGAACTCGCTGAAGCTGGCGTAGAGATAACGACTGCTGATGAACCGGTTGCAGCAGAGCTAAGCGATGAGTGGCTCATTGACGAAGAGGAAGAAGGTACGATGGTCGAGGACCAGACGTACTTGGACGATATCGCCGATGATTCTGTGCGCCTGTACTTACGTGAAATTGGTAAGATTCCGCTTTTGAACGCCGAGGAAGAGCTAAGCCTGGCGCAACGTGTGGTAGCCGGCGATAAAGAGGCTAAGGACCAGATGGCCGAGGCTAACCTACGCTTGGTAGTTTCTATTGCCAAGCGCTATGTGGGCCGAGGCCTGGACCTTTTGGACCTGATTGAAGAAGGCAATACTGGCTTGCTGCGAGCCGTTGAAAAGTTTGACCCGGACAAGGGCTTCAAATTTAGCACGTATGCTACCTGGTGGATCCGCCAGGCTATCACCCGTGCCATTGCCGACCAGGCTCGTACTATTCGTATTCCGGTGCACATGGTGGAAACCATCAACAAGTTGCTGCGTACCCAACGCCGTTTGACGCAGGAGCTCAACCGCGAGCCAACCAATGCTGAGATCGCCAAGGAAATGGAGATCGACGAGGCCAAGGTTGAGCACATTATGAAAATCAAGCAGGACATTAGCTCGCTTGACGCTAACATCCGTGACGACGAAGAAGAATCAGTGCTGGCTGACTTTATTGAAGATGAAGACACCATTACCCCAGAAGAATCAGCTACCAGCCAGCTCTTAAAAGAGCAGGTGAAGGATATGTTGGGGGCGCTGACCGAGCGCGAACAAAAGATTCTGAAGTTGCGTTTTGGCCTGGAAGATGGCAAGCAGCACACGCTTGAGGAAGTGGGCCAGGAATTTAGTGTGACTCGTGAGCGTATTCGACAGATTGAGGCTAAGGCTCTGGCTAAGCTTCGTAAACATAAAGACGCTCGCAAACTGCACGATTATATAAAGTAGTAATGGGAGAACCTACCCCGGTTCTCCCATATAACTTCGCGCGAAAGATATTCTTTCGGCTTAGCATATAGTTCTTGCTTTCGCTTGAACTATCGCGCAGAGTTTTGCTAAGAAGCAAAACTCTGGCTGCTTTTTCCTGACAACTTAGAAATGGACCTCGAATTTATTTTTTCGGTTTTACAGGGGAAATCTGGTAAAATAATCTGGAAATGGCAGGTGAGAATTCGCTTCAACAGGAAATACTACAAGACTCGCGGTACCGCGATAGTTTAAAAGGCGTTACGCTTTACGGCGTAGCGGGCACTAATGGCAGCGGCAAGGATGCCCTAATGGACCTATTGGTCGAAAAGGGTTTTCTGTGTTTTAACACCAGCAACAGTTTGCGTGAGATTTCACAGGCCGTATTTAACTCTATTGATCGAGGTGGCAATGATGCGCCGTTAGGTCGTGTCGGCAATGCCTTTCGTACGGCGTATCCAGGTGGAATGGTCGAGCTAGGACTGCTTAAGTGGCTGATGTGGGTGGATGTGCTGCCGGCTGAGCTAAAGCCAAAAGGTCTGGTTATTGGCAGTATCCGCGGGACTGGCGAAGCGCAGCGGTTGCGTGAATTTGGCGGTCAGCTGATTGTGGTGGATGCCAAGCCGGAGATCCGCTTTAAACGCTTGCAAAGTCGCGGCCGGGCAGATGACCACATTACCTTTGAACAGTTTATGGAAAAGGAAGCCGGCGATATGGCCGTGGGCGAAACTGACCCCACTAAATTTGGTATGGCTGCAGTCATGGACATGGCCGATATTCGTATTGAGAACAGTGGCGATGATATTGACGCCTTTAAGGCGAAAGTTGTACAACTGCTGAATTTATAACTGACACTAATTAAGCCAGTCGGAATAAATTAGAGATACATCCTGCAAAGGTAAAAATGTGGGAGCTACTGAGAAACTGAGTGTGTTAGTAAAGGCCCTGGGGGCTTCTCGGTTTCTCGGTAGCTCACCACGCGTCGTCATGACGCTACATCCCTAACAGCATCAGCCTAGCCAGAACTGCCTGGATGGTGTTGGTCCTTGAGGGACCTAGAACCACCAATGGCAGCTCGGGCATTCCCAGGTGTGTTCGTCGTCCTGGGTTGGACTGGAGTCGGGGTTGCCACTGTGATAGTCGCAGTCGTTCTGGATCTGGGCTTGCTCTTGGGGGTTGTTACCTCCAGATCCGTTACCGCTGCCGCTTCCGTTGTTGTTCGTGTTGTTGCCATTGGGCATGGGGGTTTTACTCCTTGCTCGACGATGTACAGGAACTAGTCTTCATAGAATGTTATCTATAATATGTCAAATAAACTGCTTACTCACCATAGCGGCCAGTACTCCTAGGCCGTCAGAAGATCAGACATAAACATGGTATAATATTTTTTGTAGAGGCGTTCTTAAGGTAAATCCAGCGCCTAGGAAGGATGTGTGTTGCACTATGTCTTACGAAGACCTCCCACTTTATAACAGGCCTGAGGCGCCTAGGAGCCCAGAGGCCGAACAAATGCTTGAGGTACTGGAACCGTGTCTGCGGTTAACCAGTCAAGCTGAGGTATTATTAAATGGACCCTTGCTACCAAATACCGAGAAGCGAGCTGACGTCCAGTTACCCCCCGGCGTAGTGGTAGAGTCTGACCTTGAAGGATTGTCGTTTGCAGAAAAAGCAGAACAGACTTTAGGTTCAGAAGTGCATCGCCTGATAAAACCAGCTGAAGAAGCGACATTTTATGCTATGGGTGCCGAAGCCGGCATTGGACGCGCTCAGGATATTACGCTGCAGCATGTAGGTCTGCCCGCTACTGCGCTGTTGGTTTGTCAGGGTGGACGACTGGATACAAAAGGTCCGAGTCAAAAATCTATGGCGCTCGGAGAGGCGCTGACGTCAGACACTCCTCCTTCTGAGGCAGCAGATGAGAAACCTGTTGGCGATGTAGTGCAGTGTGCCTCTAAGTATCGTGAGCTCGATGATAAGGAGCTAGTTGCCGTAACTGCTATCGCAGAGACTTTTATGGGTCTTGGAGGTGAAGATAACGAACGAAAACAGCAGCTCTTAAGGGATCTAGGAATCGATCCAGCCTATCCTAGGACCGAATGGGACGGATTGATGATGCTATGGGTGACTGATCCCAACTTTGTTGCTAGCAAGGCGGTACATATTCGTACTTTTGACGTAAATGGCGCTGAGAGCACTGAAGGAGGTAAGCTACTCCACATTGGATCAATGCACGGCAGACAAGTGTTCGCTCAAGAGGTTCCTCGTATTGATAAGGTTGATGAAAACGGAAAAGTTGAGCGTAGCAAATCGGGAAAGGCGAAGTACGTCCAGCCAAATGCTACGATGCTAGCGGCTGTAGCGGCGAAGCAGCTTGGTAACAAAAATGTTGGTGTAGTGACCAGTGCAACCTATGTGTTGGAAGAAATCGTGGATGCCGCAGAGGTAGCATATGATTTGGCGCTCAGCGGAGTTACTGATATGTCGGTTCGACCAATCGCATATGGCACTAGGCGAATGGAGATGGTGACGGGTAAGAAGCCGCCAAAGCCAAGTCTAGCTCATGTATTAGGTGTGCTTGGCAAAGCTCAACGGCGGGCACAGGCGCTCAAGCAGAGGGTCAACTAAGCAAATCGCCTAAGTTCTTAGTATGTAACCGCCTTTAGGCCTGCATGTACGGTACGGCAGAGGTAGCGCAGCCTATTGTGTTGTAAAAGATGTACCCGGCGAAACTATTATTGCCTAGCAAACGTATATACTAATAGGGCATGCCAGCTATAAAACAAATCGCAAAGTTCGGTGCTGTAGGGGTAGTTAACACGCTGCTTGATTTTGTGGTGCTTGATATTTTGCACCTTTCGCTAGGAGTGGCGCTCATTCCAGCTAATCTGATGAGTACAACTGCCGCCATGATCTTCAGCTTTTTTGCTAATCGTCACCTGGTGTTCGAGCATCACAGCGATCGGGTATGGCGGCAGCTTGTTTTGTTTTGGCTGGTCACCGCCTTTGGTCTATATGTGCTACAAACGGGCCTTATTTGGCTATTTGATCGCCACTTGCAAGGCGTTTTGACCCTTGGCGTGCGTTTGGTGCACGACATGGGTTTGCGTCACCTTAGCGCATCATTTATTAAAACAAACGGTATCAAAGCAGTGGCTGATGGAGTGACGCTGGTATGGAACTACGTACTGTATAAAAAAGTGGTGTTTGTAAACCGTGCGCACCAGGGGAAGCTTGCATGATCGATACCAGTATTATTTTACCGTCACTTAATGAGAGCAAGATCATCGTTGATACGCTGCAAAATGTTGCAGCTTACATTGCTAAAAACCCATGGCTTGGCGAGTGTGAAGTGATTGTAGTAGCGGCTGGCCGTGACGATACAGCGGACCTGGCAGAGGCGCAGCGCCACTTATTTACCCACCTTAGCGTGATTCGACCTTCTAAGGCTCGAGGTAAGGGCAGTGATGTGCGGGCGGGTTTTCTAGCAGCTAGCGGCAAGGTGCAGCTGTTTATGGATGCGGATCTTTCCACGCCACTTACTCACAGTAAACCCATGATAGAAGCTTTAAGGAAAGACGCTGATGTAGTTATTGGCGAACGGCCGCTGGCGGCAATTCATCATTCCCCAGTTCGGCGGGTGCTATCACAGGCCGGACCACTAGCTAGCAAGTTGATCTTGGGTCTAAAATACAAGGACACCCAATGTGGTTTTAAAGGTTTCCGGGCTGAGGCTGCCAAAGCATTGTTCGGAGACCTTGAGACTATGGGTTGGGGTTTTGACTTGGAAATTTTGAAACGCGCTAAGGAACTAAAACTGCAAGTGCAAAGCATCCCGATTAATGACTGGGACGAGGCACGTGAAGAGGGCCTGCGGGGGCAATCAACACTGCAGGTCGCCCGTAAGACGCTCCGAGAACTATTTGCTATTCGGGCTGCCAGCTTTGGCCGTGTTTTAGCGCGCCGCGCCACCAGTATATTTGTGCTGGCTAGTGTAGCCGCGGGAGGTATCGCAGTTTGGCGTAATTTGAACGAGAGTATTTGGTTTGATGAAGCCTTTACGGCAGCACTAATTAAACGTCCAATCTCTGGGATAGTGCAAGGAACGGCTCATGATGTACATCCGCCACTGTATTATCTCCTGCTTAAGGGGTGGGCCAGTATCTTTGGCTTTAGTATCCTGACACTCCGTACGTTTAGTGTTGTTTGTGGTGTTGCAGCCGTATTTGTGGCCTTGAAATTCGCGCAACGGTTATTTGGGGCGCGTGTGGCGCTGTGGGCGGTTCCGTTTGTGGTGCTGGCACCATTCTTGCTGCGGTATGACATTGAGGCGCGTATGTATGCTTTGGCCTCACTGGTTGGTATAAGTGCCAGCTACATCTTGGTGGTGGCTTTAGAGCGGTGGCGTGCCGGCCGGCCAAGTAGATGGCTGTGGATCTGGTATGCTCTGTTGGTAGCCATTGGCATGTATAGCCTATACTACACGGCGCTGATTTGGATTGTGCACGTATTGTGGTGCGTGCTGACACGGGGCCGCAAAGAGCGTACGCTGCGTCAGCTAGTCCGTACGCCCTGGTTGCGGGCATTTGCGAGTGCGGTAGTAGTATATATTCCTTGGTTGCCAACCTTCCTTGACCAGACTCACCACGTTCAGAACGGCTTTTGGATTAGCCCCCCGACAACTCGTACGGTAACAAGCGTCTTTTCGGAGGCGCTCAGCTATAGGCAAGAGTGGCAGCTGACCTCTTGGACGTCATGTATCTTTTTGGTAACCATAACGATTGCTGGCTGGTTTGTGGTACGAGCCTGGCAGGTGGCAGACCGGAAACAGCGCCCCTATTTGCAGCTATTAGTACTCGCAACTTTTGTGCCGGTTGTGGTGCTGTTTTGCGCCTCGTTGCCGCCGCATCAGCCGGTATTTGTGACGCGGTATGTTGCTCAGACAATTATTAGCGGCTATCTGTTAATAGGCGTGTCAATCGCCATTGCGCACCGGGCTGGTCCAAGGCTGATGCACTGGCTCGGTATATTTATAGTGCTTGGAGTGCTGATGGGGGGAGTGAGTAAGCTCGAAAGCGTTGGCAATGGCCGCCACTTCAATCAGGTAATGTCATATGTGCTAAGCCAACATCCAGAGCGTGGCACGGTTGTTGTTCAAGATAACCAGCAATATCTGGCACTGCACTATTATGCACAGAAGGCACCGTGGCTGCGGCCTAACCTGGGCGGCGCAAATGGTTTAGCGCTAGGACCCACAGTGCAGCAGATCAATACTCCATTGTTGACGCATACGGTTTGGTATATCTATAGCGGTCAGGCCACAGGAAAGCTTGCGCCACCTTCGCCGCGGTACCATCTGGCCTCCATAAAGACCATAGATGGTATGCACGTTGGCCGGTATGAGCGCTAGTCTACTGTAGAATATGCTTTTTGTGTCAGCTAATTGCTGCATTTAGAGAAAAATCTCTAAAGGTCTTAGGCGATACTAGCGTATTTTTGAAGGTGTCTGCGTACTTTTTCGGCACCGTGCTTGCTAATTAACTGATTGCTGCTGGTAGCTTTGCTATGCCGGTGAAGCAAGCGGGCTAAGGTATATAGCCCAGCTGCCATAACGGCGGTCAGCAGATCCCAGCCAGTTAGACTGCCGCTGCCAAAGTAGGGCTGGACAACGGGGTTGTACACAATGTTTAGAATACAGAAGAGGGAAATCCCAAAGGCAGCGAGCAGTTTTTTATTGCTCCACAGGTAGCTGCCGAGTAGCGACTGGCCCTGGCTGCGTACTAGGAGCAGGTTCATAAATTGGCAGAGGACTAGGGTGAGATAGGCAAGGATGCTGGCCTGCATATATGGTACGGCGGAAGTGGCCAAGTGCAGGGCGCTTAGGTGGTGGCGGGTAAAGAACAGTAAGTAGTTAGCATAGGTGAGAGCGGCAGCTAGCAGGCCGTAGCCAATGAATTCACTGGCTGAAGCGCGATTTATGATGTGGTCGTGGACATTGCGCGGCTTGGCGCGCATCAACCTAGTAGCGGCTGGATCCCAGCCCAAGGCAGTAATAGGGAAGATTTCGGCCACGATGTCGATGGCTAGGATCTGTACGGCGGTGATAGCCGCAGGGATGCCCCAAATGGCGGTGGCGGCCAGGCTTATAAGTACGGTAGCAAGTTCTCCGGCATTGTCGGTCAGAGCACACCGCGCCGCGTTTTTTATATTCTGGAAGCTGAGTCGCCCCTGTTCGATAGCGGTTACCAGTGTGGCGAAGCTGTCGTCGAGTAATACAATTTCGGCGGCTTGCATAGCTACGTCAGTGCCGGTGCGACCCATAGCTACGCCAATATCTGCACGCTTTAAAGCTGGGGCGTCATTGATGCCGTCGCCTGTCACGGCTACTACGTGGTTTGAGGCTTTGGTTAGCTCAACAATACGTAGTTTGTCTTCGGGACTGACGCGGCTGAATACGGCACCACCGCGCAGCAGCATGTCGAGTACTTGGCTATCGGATAAGTGGGGTAACTCGTCGCCCATGACGACACTGACGGCATCTTGACTAAGGCCAGCTTTATGAGCAATGGCTTCGGCGGTCGCAGGATAATCGCCGGTAATTATGGATACCTTAATGTGAGCCGCCTGGGCAGCGGCCATAGCCCGCGGTACGTCGTCGCGTAGTGGATCAATCATGCTGACCATACCAAGGAACACTAAATCTTGTTCAGCGTCCTCTAGGTGCTGTTTGGTTGGGTCAAAACCCTTCGGTAGCTCGCGGTAGGCGAAGGCCAGATTACGCTCGGCAGCTGCTGCATGCTCTTCGTTGTAGCCGGCAAAGAATTTCTTGTCGGCGACGGTAAATTTGCGGGTGTGGCCGTGGTCCCATAGATGAGTGGAGTGGGCCATGACGCTTTCGGGCGCGCCTTTTACAAAGGCGTACAACTTGCCATCAACTTCGCGAACACTGGTCATGCGCTTGCGGGCAGAGTCAAAAGCGTATTCTTTGCGCTCGGGGAAACGCTCGTTCAGGTGGTTGGGCTCTAGGCCGGCCTTACGAGCTAAGGTAATCAGTGCACCTTCGGTGGGGTCGCCCACCACATACCAATTGGCATGCTCTTCGTCGGGTGGGTTAACCAGGGCATTGCTAGCGAGGGCGCCCGTTTCAAAAAACAGATGCAGGTCCTTCAGGTGTTGACCGCTAATGGCCTTATCCTTGTCATCACAGACTGCACCGTTCATTTCGTAGCCGGTACCAGAAATGTTATATTCTTCGCGACCGATGACTACGCGCGTTACAGTCATTTCGTTTTTGGTAAGCGTACCAGTTTTGTCGGTAGCAATGATGGTTGTGGCGCCCAGTGTCTCGACTGCCGAGAGCTTTTTGACGAGTGCCCGGGCGCGGGCCATACGGCTGGCAGTTTGGGCAAGAGTGATACTTACCTCAGCAACTAACCCCTCGGGAATCATAGCGGCAGCGATGCTAACGCCAAACAGCACAGCTGTTTTGACGCCAATGTTGGCCTGGAGCTCGATAATGGTCAGTACGGTAGCCAAAATTAGCGTACCCTGAGTTAAACGAACCGCTAAGTTGTTCATTTCACGTTGAAGTGGAGAAGTGTCAGTGTGGGTGCTTGCGCTGAGGTTGGCGATGCGGCCCAGCTCGGTGTGCATGCCGGTACCCACGATCACGGCGTAGCCATTGCCAAGTGCCACAGTAGTGCCCATATAGAGCATATTGTGGCGGGCACCAATAGTTACGTCGCCCTCAATGGCATGCTTAAACTTGCGGGTGGGTTGGCTTTCACCGGTTAGGGCAAAATCGTTGCTGGCTAGCTCGTCTTCTTTTAGGACGCGGGCATCGGCAGGAACGCTGTCACCAGCTTCCAGATAGATCACGTCACCGGGAACTAACTCGCTACTGGATATTTGTTGGATTTTGCTAGCACGAAGTACCTTGGCATGGGGTACAACCAGTCGCTCCAAGCTGGCTAGCAAGCTCTCGGCTTTATATTCCTGGAAAAAGCCTACGGCGGCGTTGATACAGGCAATAAACGCCAAAATAAAAGCTGTGCGGCCATCTTTTAGATATACGGAGAGCCCGGCACTAGCAAGCAGTACGATTACTAGCAGGTTTTTGAACTGCCGGACAAATACGCGCCAGGCCGGGGTGCGTTTAGTACGTTCTAACTGATTGGGCCCCAAGTGGCGCAGGCGTTCCGCGGCCTCGGCTTTAGATAGACCGTCTATGCTGGTGCGTAGCTCCGCCAGCGTGTCATCAACCGACAGCCGGTAGAACGGTAATTTGTGCCCATCCATTTGTGTATCATTATAGCGTGAAACGGTATTTTTGCTTACGCTATACTAAGAGTATGTTGGGGCGTATATATGACAGGATAGCTCGGCCACTAATTGTAGTCTGTTTTGGACTCGGCATGTTGTCGTTTGCGCCGTCAGCTGGGGCTTCTCCTTTTGGCCAGGGTGTCTTTGGCGCGCACGTGCTGTTTGGCTCGGTAACAAGCCTGGCTATTTCGCTAGGCAGTAATCCAACAGTCGGTTTAACGCCCAGTGGCTCGAATTTTGTGGGAAGCGGTTCGCACACCATTACCGTTACCTCCACTGACGTAGTCGGTTACAGTTTGTACATCTATGGAGCAGGCAGTACCTCGATGAGCGGCGCTGGTTCTACTATTCCCGCCAGCAGCAATGGTGCCGCCGGGCCACTGGCGGTTAACACTTGGGGCTATAACACCGATGGTTCTAGCAACTATGTGGGGCTAACGACTACGCCCACACTTTTTAAAACGGCGACCGGACCTTACGAAAGTGGCGACAATACCACTGTAACGTACGGTGTACTAACTGACGTTACGGCACCGGCCGGCAGCTATACGGTCTCGGTGACGTATACGGTCGTTGCCAAGACCGATTAAATTCTAGTAGTTAGTAGTCCGTTTTGGGCTTTGATGATTTTTGTAAGCGCTGCTTATGCCGCCGAATAGTCGAACTAATAGCTAATAGTAGGGCCAGTAAAAACGCGGCAGACCACGGCGGAACAAAGACGACTAAGCTCCGGCGCATCACGCTCTCGCCGCTGTCGGTACGGTAGCCGTAAGTAGCATGATATATCCCGGGCAAAGTGGGGGCGCTTATAGTGCCGGATAATCTCCTGATGGTGTCAGGAACTAGCATATGGCCACTGGCAGTCAGTGCGGGTTTGGCAGACCAGCCATGTAGGCGGCCGCTAGTGTAGGCAAAAAAGTAGATGTTACCGGTGTTGAGTACATCAAGCTGGTAGGTAAACGGCCGTCCGAAACTAAAATGGCTAATAGAACTTTTCCGGACAGCGCTGGTATGGATCAGTTTGCCTTGCACGGCTAGATATATGACGTCAGCAGCCTGAATGGTGCTGGTGATGCCTTGGTTGGCGAGGTCTGCGCTAGCTAACAGCGTATAGTAGTAGCCGCCCGGGGCAGTGCCTGTTGGTATGTTCAGCGTGTACTCAATCGTTTTGATCTGCTGTGGTTGTAGTGTAATTAAGGGTGTGGCAATATGCAGCCAATCATTTTTGGGCTGGGTGAATTGGTAATTGTACGTGTAATCAGTCAAGGAGAACTGACGTACGGACAGTGATACGGTCAGGGGCTTGCTGGTTAAGTTGCTTACCGTCAAGGAGCTATTTGTGGTGGTGCCTGCGGTGGCTTTTAGGTATTGGCGAAGGGGTGTAATTGCCAGGCCGCGTGTTTCGGCAGCAGCCTGGCTGCTAAGCCCTATACAGTTCGCCGCTAAATAGACTAGCGACAGTAGCAAGATGAGTCGTTGCTTTGCGCGTCTAGCCATTGCTGCCTAAGATCGTTTTGTTAGGATAACCTGAATGTCGCTGACCACATTTTTGTAGTGCTGGATAGCAAAGGCCTGGGCTTCCTGGCTCCGGTTTTGCCACTCCGGGTTTACTACGTAGCCATAAGTAAAGTCAAAGTCGCAACTGACAGAGTAGTGATCCAGCTTGTTGTCGATGCGCCACTGCTTGTTTAAGTATAAGAAACTGGCCTCGGAGATGGCTCGCTGGTGGGTAGGATCTTGCCAAGCACGCATACTAGAATAATAGGGACAAACAATTCGGGCAAAACCTGCAGTAGCAATGTTGGGGTTGGCTGGGTCGAATTCGGCAGGCTTTAGGATGCGGTAGATTTCATCAAAAAACTGGAAAAATGGGTCGTGGTAGCCATCACCGTGTGGAATGTGTTCCACAAAATGTGAACACTCAATCTCATCCACAGAACTATCTTTAAATTGAGTCCATGGGAACTGCAGCAAGTCCTGTACGTAGTCTGCATCTTTGGTTTTGGCGATATCGACGCCTTTAAAGCCTTCGGGCTTGTTGCCACCACAAGCTAGGGATAGTTTAAGTGGCTGAGTGGATTTAGAGGCGGTTTTTTTGGTAGGCATGATAGTTCTCCTTACCACATTAATTGACTAGCGGCATCGTAGTGACCGACTTTTACGCGGGAATCGCAGGCAAATTTGTATCCAAGCTCGTGAGCGTGCTGAAAGAACCATAAGTCCTGAGTAAAAACTTGGGCGCCACCACCAGGCAATATTTCCTGCTTGGTCTTGAACCAGTTGCCATACTCAAATCGTTTGTCTTTGAGCATTTCCACACGAAACAGGGTGAAGCCCATGCCAAGTCCATTGCATGGGGTAATGGTGTCGGGTTGGGGGATGCGGGGAATGAAGTTGAGCGGCATAACGCCAGGGTCACCATAACACATCGGTTGACCACCTTCGCCTTTGGTCCAGTAGAGGCCACCCACGGCGTCATAGTCGTCGATTGACTCATAAAGCTTTAGTAATCCATCGGCTGGTGGCGCGTTGTCTTCTTCGATAGTAAGGATAAACTTGAAGTTGCTGAGGTCTGGGTTTTCCAGAATCATTTTAATAACCTGATTGTACGCTTCGCCGACCTCCATGCCTTCCATAAAAATCGGACCAAGCACCTTTTGATTCATGGGGCGGATCAAACCCTGCCAACTTTGCACAATACGAGCGGGGATCATGCCCCTAGTAGGACAGACGATAATAGTTGAAAGATCCCGGTACGTTTTTTGCTTTTCCAGCCGCGCAGTATAGTCACTGGTATTATGAATACCGGCGTTATCGGGGACCAAAATGTGTGGTGTTCCCATAAGTCTTGTTTATTATAACATTTAAGATGCAACTACAATCGTACCTAATCTATGCACGCAGCCATGCGGTGACGGCAGTTGGGGTTGCCGCACTGGCGTAATAAAAGGCGGCCACCTGGCAAATCCAACTACTATCGTCATTAGGGTAAATGGCGTCATAGGTGCCAGTGCTGCTCACAATCATGTCTTCGCTTGATTCGGAAAGCGCTGTTTCGCGGAGCGTAAAGCCGGTGCCTGCTGTTGTAGTGCCGTTATTGGTGATGCCCCACCCAAAAATCAGTGCGTTGGCGTGGGCTGTGGTAACTGGACCACTGTCGGGAGGTACAGTAAGGTTGCCGCTTGCACTATTAGTTGCCTCTAAAGTGTTGACTCCAGAGTATTCATGGATGAGCATACGGCGGAACGTCGAGCCCGCGCTGATAGTTATGCTTACGGTGTTGACACCGCTCGATTTGGCAACGGCATAAAACGTATACAGGCGGTAGGTAATACCTGTATTATCGGTCGGGCCGACCGCGGTACTGTACGTGTTGCCTTGAGTGTCCGACGCTGTCGCTGTCGCTGATGTTGAAGCATAGCCTATGGTCGCGACAAGCAAATTACCGGCTGTTACATTTGAGGTAAACGCACAGGTGCTAACGGTGCCGCTGCTGGAATCGCCGTTTGAGTTGCCTTGTACGAATGCTGGTATTGGCATAGTACTTCTATCTTATCATTTTTTAAGTACCGTTTTCTTGCAGGCTTCATTACCATAGTATGAATGCAGTAGTGCCAACAGTGGGTGCTTGTATAATTACAGATAATCCAAAAGCATTGGCTGTATCGCCCATAGTTGGGCTCTGCATGCCGTTACAATATGTGTTAAAGAGCATACCGTTATTATGAATATCAAGACCGTAAGTGTAGCCAGAGGTGCTGCCCATTGTTGCCGCGTTGTTGTTAAAGAAGTAGCCAAAGTATAATTCTGCGGATCTGGCCGGGGTTAGTACTGGCAGTGCGCTAGTACCGGCGTTATCTAATGCACCCTGCTGGTCCAGCGTCCAATTGGTGGTTGGCGTGTGAAATTCCTGTCCGGCGGCGCGAATGTTGGACGGCGTGCCGCTAAAAGACAATGTTGCTGTGGCAGAACCGGTGGCGGTGACGATGCCAATAAATACCACTGCTTCGCGGCCGCCGTTTACTGAGCCGGCTAGGGTGGCGCTGGCCCGGGTCCAGGTGCAGCCCCCCCCGGATATACTGGTGCACGGTGCAGAGTTGTCAGTCAGGACCTCGAATACTATTAAGTCGCCAACAATTTGCGGGGTCAGACTGAGGCTGCTGGTATCTGTTTGGATGATGCCACCGATGGCGGTAAAATTAGAGCCTTCCCGTATTAGTACCGCTACCCCAAAGGTGCTGCCCGTGTCTCCCATAGTTGGGCTCTGCGTAGCGCCATTGCAAGATGGGTTAAAGACCATACTGTTACTGTGGATGTCGGGGCTATAGGTGTAACCAGATGTGCTACCCACAACAGATGGGGTAACATCAAAAAAATAGCCAAAATATAACTCCCCGGCTACCGTTGGCGTCAGAGAGGGTAGTGCAGTGGTACCGGCGCTGTCTCGTGTACCCTGCTGATCGAGTGTCCAGCTGCCGAGAGAGGAATGAAATTCCTGCCCGGCAGCGCGGATAGTAGACGGAGAACCGTTAAAAGACAGGGTAGCAGTAGAGGAGCCGGTAGTCATAACAGTGCCGGCAAAGATAACTGCTTCCCAACCGCTATTTACCGAGCCGGCTATAGGCGTACCAAGCAGAGTCCAGCTGCAGCCACCTCCTGTAATACCAGCGCAAGGTGCTCCGTTGTCCGACAGGACCTCAAATAGTACTAGGTTGCCGACGGTTTGCAGATTCAGGCTCAGACTAGTACTGTCCGTTTGAATAATGCTGCCGGCGGCGGTGAATGACATATTAGTTTCTGCTCCTGGTTTGCACTGTTGGACCCTCAAGCGGTTAAACAGTTGTAGCCCTTATGTTTCAGTATACACCGCCAGATATTCGTCCCTGGACTAACTGTAGCTGGTGTTATAAAGGGCGTGATAGAAAGCTGCACGCTGCACGGCTGAACCGGCGGAGTTATTAATGGAGCTGAATGGAATAGACGAGGGCATAGTAAAGGCCGAAGACTTCCATACACCTTGCACCGGTAAAAAGCCAAGGCCAGAGGCAGTGTTAACGCCAATAGGTGCTAATACTGGGGCTGTGGCGGTGACCTGCAGACTGTTACCCCAAAGCGTGAGATTTAAGCCTAACCCACCTGCAGTGGTTGACGACATAACAGCTCCCACCCAATATTGTCCTGGTGTGGCATTGACGTTCATAGGTACCGTTAATTCACGTACACCGGTCACGCTACTGTAGTTGCTTGAGGCAGAGCTGTTACCTTGGAAAGTAAACGAGTTATTGGCACTACCAGAGGAAGCTAGTAGTAGGCTTTCGCCACTGGCCGCATTGGTAGTATATATGCCCATCCAGACAGAAATACTGGCACTACCGGTGACATTGGCGGTTGATGTACCAAGGGAAATCGACCCAGCAATCTTAGCGGCTGTGCCCGACAGGTTCATTGGCAGAATGATGTTTTGCATCGATACGAGCCCTTGGTTGCTAGCGGAGTAGGCCATTAAGGAGCCAAATTGGACAGTTGGGTACTCCCAGCGGGAAAGTGTGCCTTGTGGCGCTGCGCTAATGGTCACGCCGTTGGCATTAGTAGAAAGATTAACGCCGCCGGTACCGACTACGCTGGATGTCTGCGGAACTGACAACTTCAGCGTCTGGTTCGTAATGGAGGCGGTAAGGCCGCCCATCGCTGAGATACTAGCCGTGCCACTGCTGATGCTGGCGTTTCCGTCATACAAGGTGGGACCCCCAGCCGGCGCCCCAATGCTAATCGTCGAACCGTTCGTCGATATGCTAACTGCGCCGGTCGCCGACAGACTAGACGTCTGTGGCACCGACAGGTTGAACGATTGCC
>Ga0157374_10000572_pt1 | contig 32673 bp, 23 predicted proteins | sample M25metaG_FD_115308 | JGI IMG/M metagenome (GOLD analysis project Ga0157374, IMG submission 115308) | Miscanthus rhizosphere microbial communities from Kellogg Biological Station, Michigan, USA - M2-5 metaG | ecosystem: Host-associated > Plants > Roots > Rhizosphere > Soil | place: USA: Michigan...
ACTGCTTGGATGGCTGAGCGAAATCAGCAGCAAACCAGTATGCAATGGCAATTCACCGTCGAGGATGCCCGTATTAAACTCAAGCGCCTCTACCCGTTAGTTTAAGCTTGGCCATGTACTAGCTTTTGAAAATCGGGATAGCTATCTCTAAAGGCTTTGACTTGTTTAGTGCAAAACGCGCTATTGTTTTTGGGGTAAAAGAACAGCACGACTGGCCCTTGCTTCAGTGCGTCATAGAGTTGTACCGGACGACCGGCATGATCGTTGAGCGTGAAGTTTGGCGCCAGATTGCCGGGTTGAATCTCATTGCCTTGCCATAGCGCTTTGATCCAACGAAAGGGTGCTAGTAGAATATGGCGCATCTTGCTCCAAAAGGTATTTGGTGTGCGAGCGGAATTTTGGGGCGGCGTCCCTGTAAAACACACCTGATCAATCCCCTGTTGATGGGGAGAATCCGGTTTAGTGGCTAAGCCGTTAGTTGCGCAAGAGGATTGGGTGAGCTTGAAACGAGGTGTGGTAATAAGCACCGCTTCAGTTTAAACCTAGCTTGATAATGAATATCAGTGAACCATAATATAAATTGATAGTAGAGTAAACGCGGTTATTACAGGGCCTTGGGCTACGGGCGGGTACTGGCGCGTTGCAATAAGATGGAAACATTCTCGTAACCGTCGTAACGGCTGCGATAACGAATAATCGGGTTCTTGCTGATGGCTGCTGCCGTGGTAGGCAGAGGGCGCTGATCTGCTAGGGCTTTCAGGAAATCGCGGGCGGTGTTTACCGGGACGGCAAAGCCAATGCCGATATTGGAGCGACTGCCTTCCGGGTTGAAAATGGACTGGTTGATGCCAATGACGCAGCCTTGGGTGTCTAGCAACGGGCCGCCGGAATTGCCCGGATTAATGGCCGCGTCGGTTTGAATGCGGTTGCGTTCGACATCAATACGGCTAATAATGCCGGTGGTCAAGGTGCGCTCAAAGCCATACGGGTTGCCAATGGCCAGTACTTTTTGGCCCACGCGAATCTTGGCAGAGTCCGCAAAGTGTAAAAAGGGCAAGGGGCCTTCAAAGTTGATCTTAAGTAGCGCGAGATCGGATTTCTCCCCGGCGCGTCCAATGATAGTGGCGACGCTTTTACGACCGTCCGACAGGGAAACATAAGCACTGGTGGCGCTGCCAATCACATGGCTGGAGGTTAAAATCATGCCGGATTCATCGATAATGACCCCGGCGCCACTGGAAGGATGTCCATCCACCAGGGCGTTAATAGTGACGACGGCCTTGGAGGCCTGCTCGTAAACGCTGATGTTTTCCTGTTCGTCCGCATCGAATTGGGGCGTGTAAGCCCAGGCGGCAATCGGCTGATTGCATGCGCACAATAAAATAAAGCCGAGGAAGAGTTGGGATAACAGGGTTCGGATAGACTTCATGTCGGGAAAACTCCGGTCAGTTGCACGATCGGGCCAGTAATTAGACTGTCAGGCTTCTGCTGGGAGGGCGGCGATCGGACTATTGCTTGCTATCTTGAAGTAAAGACCGAACATACTGTAAATTTGCTTTCTTCCATGAATAAATTGCCCAGGTGGTTAAATTTGTGGATAATTTGGGGTGAGAGCAGGGCTTAATGCGGCAAACCCTTTTGAAGAGGCTCTATGCTGAGCTATAGTTTTGAAATGGGTTTGAAAATCAAGGGTTTTACCTGAAAACTCATGCAATATGCCGATGTCATAGCCTTGGAATCCGTCAGGGTTTGTTTATAATGGATTCGGTGGTATTCAATAGCGTAATCATCAGTAAAGGGGGTTCTTATTCTCGGCAGTCAGGAACAGTCAATGCCCAAACCGCTTCGCAAACCGGAATGGCTGAAGGTACGTCCGCCCCAAGGTGAACGTTATGTGGCGCTGAAAAATGTCTCCCGGACGTTGGGTTTGGCGACCGTTTGTGAAGAGGCCCGTTGTCCCAATATTGGCGAGTGCTGGGCCGGTGGTACGGCCACCTTCATGGTCATGGGCGAAGTTTGTACGCGAGGTTGCCGCTTTTGCGCCGTGAAAACGGGGAATCCCAATGGCTGGCTGGATCATGAGGAACCTCAAAAGCTGGCGGATGTCATTTCCAAGGCCCGCTGGGAATATGTCGTTTTAACTTCAGTTGATCGGGACGACCTGTCGGATGGTGGCGCTTCTCACTTTGCCCGTTGCGTGAGCGCCATTAAATCTGCCAATCCCGATATCATTGTGGAAGTCCTGATTCCAGACTTTCAGGGTCAGGAAGAACCGTTAAAAACTTTATTGGCCAGCAACCCGGATGTGGTGGCCCAGAATATTGAAACCGTTGAGCGTTTAACGCATCCCGTACGCGACCGGCGGGCGGGTTATCAGCAGACCATGACCTTGTTGCAGCGGGTTAAAACCTGGCGGCCCGATATCTTTACCAAGTCCTCCATCATGCTGGGTTTGGGGGAGACGGATGACGAGGTTTGCCAATGCATGAGCGATTTGCGGACGCATGGCGTGGATATTTTAACGTTGGGCCAGTACCTGCAGCCTACCCATAAACACTTGCCGGTGGAACGTTTTATTACCCCGGAAAAATTCAAGGAATGGCAACAGCTTGCCGAAAAAGAATACGGGTTCCTATACTGTGCCTCGGGGCCATTGGTTCGCAGTTCCTATCGGGCCGCAGAATTTTTTATGCAGGGTGCTGTTGAGGCCAGACGTCAACAGAATCAACAAAATCATACACTCTTAGTGAAGGAGACTGGAAATGGGCAGTAAATCCGCTGGCTCGATCAACCAGGAAGCGCTCTTACGGGCCATGACCGACAATGTAAAGCCGGATAAGCTCCCGGATGGTTTGCATGTGGAAGACATCAAGCGCATGTATGAAGGGATGGTGCTGATTCGGGCTTACGATGAGCGCCAAAAAAAGCTGCAACGCAGTGGGCGTATCGGCTTTTGCGTAACTTCCACCGGTGAAGAGGCGGTTCAGGTGGGTACGGCCCATGCCTTACAGGCCAATGACTGGGTTTATCCCTACTATCGTCAGTACGGCATCCTGCTGTACCGTGGCGTCCCGATGGACGTGCTGGCCGATCATCTTTACGGGAACCAGGAAGATTTGGCCAAAGGCCGTCAAATGCCTGCCCATTACACGCATAAGGACACCCATTTCGTCAGTTCTTCCAGCGTGATTGGAACACATCTAACCCAGGCCGTGGGAACGGCCATGGCGGCTAAGTATCGTAAAGACGGCAACGTGACCGTCACTTACATCGGGGATGGTGGCACTTCCTCCAACGACTTGCATGCCAGCTTGACCTTTGCGGGCGTGTATAAGCCGCCAGTGGTTATGTTCATCGTGAACAACCAGTACGCCATTTCCTTGCCGGTATCCAAGCAGTGCGGCGCGGAAACCCTGCATGTGAAAGGGGCTGGTTACGGCGTTCCCTCTATTCGCGTGGATGGCAATGACGTTATTGCGGTTTATCAAGCCTCCAAAGAGGCTTATGCCCGTGCGCGGGCCGGGGAAGGCCCAACCCTGATCGAATTGTTGACCTACCGGGCAGGCCCTCACTCCTCTTCCGACGATCCGACCCGCTATCGGGGGAATGAAGGCGAACAGTGGACTTCCGAGGAACGCGATCCCATTGCTCGGGCTCGGCAGTACATGCAGACCTTGGGTATTTGGACTGAAGCCTACGAGGAACAGGTCTGGGAAGAGGCCAGAACTCGCGTTAGCCTGGCGACTACGGATGCGGAATCGCGTCCCGAGCCGAGCTGGGCGAGCATGTTTGAGGATGTTTACGCCGAAATGCCCCCGGCGCTAGCTCGCCAACGCGATGAACTGCTGGAGACAGAAAGCGGCTTTGAGCGCCAGGATGAAGGCGAGTTCCCGTTGTAAAGCTTGAGAGGCGTAGGAGATATTTCAATGGCTAGCATGACACTTTTACAGGCAATTAATGACGCCCTTAAGACCGAAATGCGTCGGGATGACCGGGTAATGGTCTTTGGCGAAGACGTCGGCATTAACGAGGGCGTTTTTCGCGCCACGGAAGGTCTTCAAAAGGAATTTGGCGAAGAGCGCGCCTTCAGCACTCCATTGTCGGAAACGGGTATCATTGGCGCGGCCATTGGGATGGCTGTGTATGGCTTACGCCCGGTGCCCGAGATTCAGTTCTCCGACTTTATCTATCCGGCTTTCGACCAGATCGTGTCCGAGATGGCCAAGTTCCGTTACCGTTCCGGCGGTGAGTTTACCTCGCCTGTGGTGGTTCGTACGCCCTATGGTGGCGGGATTCGAGGCGGATTGTATCATTCTCAGAGTCCGGAAGCCTACTTTGCCCATACGCCGGGCCTTAAAGTGGTCATCCCTTCCACGCCGGAAGACGCCAAGGGCTTGCTGGCTTCGGCGATTCGCGGGGAAGACCCGGTTATCTTCATGGAACCCAAGAAGATCTACCGCTCCGTGAAAGGCGAAGTGCCGATCGGGGACTTTACGGTGCCGATTGGCCCGGCTCGCGTGGTGCAGGAAGGGACGGATCTGTCCATCTTCTGCTATGGCGCCATGGTGGAGCCTTGCCGTCTGGCTGCCGAAAAAGCGCTGGAGAAAGAAGGCATCCGTTGCGAGATTATCGATCTGCGGACGCTCTATCCGGTGGATGAGGAAGCGATTATTAATTCCGTTCGCAAGACGGGCCGGGCCTTAATCGTGTACGAAGCGCCAAAAACTTGCGGTTACGGTGCGGAAATCGCCGCACTAATTGCAGAAAGGGCCATTGAGTACATGGAAGCACCGGTAAAGCGAATTGGCGGCTTCGATACGCCGTTCCCTTACACCTTGGAAAAAATCTATGTGCCGGACGCCATTCGGGTTTTCCTGGGCATTAAGGAAGTTATGGCTTTTGAATGAATGCTTTAGCCTGATGGTGTATTCAGCGATTTAGAAGCTCTTACGCTGTTCAGGGTTCATCGTATTGGATTTATCCTGGTAGGAGGATTGAGACATGGCTTACTCGTTTAAACTGCCCGACATTGGGGAAGGCGTGCACGAAGGCGAAATTGTGCAGTGGTTGATCAAGCCCGGAGACTTCGTGAAAGAAGACCAGGCCATTGTGGAAATCATGACTGATAAGGTCACTGCCGAGATCCCAGCGCCGGTTAGCGGAACTATAACCGAACTGAACGGCAAGCCGGGAGACGTTGTTAAAGTGGGCAGCGTGATTGCCGTGTTTGATCAATCCGGCGCAGCTACCGGGGCGTCTGCAAGTACTGCGCAAACCTCTAAGCCAGCCGCAGCTGCTGCCGGTGCAACTGAGTCAGTTAATCAGGAACGAACCAATGGTAACCGAAGCAATGTGGCGGTTCAGGAGCGGCCTGCTAGTGAACCTTCCTCGAAAGTGCTGGCCGCACCGGCGACCCGTAAATTGGCCCGTGAATTAGGCGTGGATCTGTCTCAAGTGGCGGGTACCGGTCCTCGGGGCCGGATTACCCAGGATGATGTCAAACAAACTCAAGGTGGTACAGTTGGTCAGTCCGCCTTGGTTTCAACGACCGCGCAGTTGATTCCGATGGCTGCTGGTTTCCGGGCAAAAGGAGAACGTCGAGTACCTTTCACAGGTATGCGGCGCAAGATTGCGGAACATCTGGTGAAATCCAAGCAGACTGCGCCGCACTTTGCCTATGTGGAAGAGGCGGATTTAACCAAACTAGTGGCCATGCGGGATGATTTATTGCCCGTGGCCGAGGAACAAGGCGTTAAGCTCAGTTTTTTACCCTTTATGATCAAGGCCGTCATTGCCGGATTGCGGAAATATCCTTCCTTGAACTCGCAAATTGATGAGGCAAGCCAGGAGATCGTCTTTAAAAACGACTACCATATGGGTATCGCGGTGGCTACGGATCAGGGTTTGGTAGTGCCGGTGGTTAAATTTGCCGATCAAAAAAGCTTATTTGCCTTGGCGCAGGAAATTAAAGCCTTGGCGGAGAAGGCACGAAGCAATAAGCTGGCCTTGAATGACATGCGTGGCGGAACATTTACCCTGACCAGTATTGGCTCCATTGGCGGCCTGTTCAGCGTTCCCATTATCAACTACCCGGAAGTGGCCATTCTGGGCGTGAATAAGATTGAAAGACGCCCGGTGGTTCGGACTATTGATGGCCAAGAGCAGATTGTCATTCGGGACATGATGCACCTGTCTATCTCCTGCGATCATCGCGCGGTGGATGGCTCGGAAGCTGCCTTGTTCATCAAGGAAGTGATTCAAACGCTGGAAAACCCGGCTCGTCTGCTGCTGGGGGAGGGTTTATAGATGGCTGCTCCGATTAAAAAGGATGTCATTGTCATTGGGGCTGGCCCTGGCGGCTATGTGGCGGCCATCCGTCTGGCGCAACTGGGCAAAAAAGTCACGGTGATAGAGAAGGAAGTGCTTGGCGGCGTCTGCCTGAACTGGGGCTGTATCCCTTCCAAGGCGCTGATCTATGCCGGTAGTCTGTACGAAAAGATTCAACATGCCAGTGAAGTCGGGATTTATGTGGATAACCTGCGGGTCGAAGTCCCCAAACTTCAGCAGTGGAAGGATGGCGTGGTTAAAAAGCTGACCGGGGGCATTGGCCAGCTCTTCAAAGCGCATGGGATTGAAACGATTTACGGAACGGCCAGCTTTACCGGTCCCAAGACCCTCGAAGTGAAAGACGCCAATGGGCAAACGCAGATCCTGGAGGCGGAAAATTTTCTGATTGCCACAGGCTCCTCTCCCATTGAAGTGCCCGGCTTTGCCTTCAATGGCAAGAATATCACCGAATCCCGCGAGGCGCTGTCCTGGCAGGAGGTGCCGGGGACGATGGCGGTCATCGGAGGCGGTGTGATTGGCTTGGAAATGGGCACCATGTACGCCAAGCTGGGCAGCAAGGTGACCATTATCGAACTGGCTCCCGAGATCCTGCCGGGTGTGGACAAGGAAATCGTGCAGACCTTGCGCCGCTCCCTGAAAAAACGAGGCATTGACGTGCATACTCAGGCCAAGGCCAAATTGGCCCTGGTGAAGGGTGAGAAAGTTCACTTGGATTTTGAAACGCAGAAAGGTCCCGCCACGTTGGAAGTGGATAAGTTGTTGGTTTGCGTGGGGCGTAAACCCAATACGGCGAATCTGGGCCTGGACAAAGCCGGGGTGAAGGTCAACGAACGAGGCGTGATCCAGGTGGATAACCAGCTGCGTACTAGTGTCTCCCATATTTTTGCTATTGGGGATGTGACCGCGCCGCCTTTATTGGCGCATAAGGCCTCCAAAGAAGGCTTGGTCGCGGCTGCGGTTATTGCCGGGAGCAAAGAGATATTGGATTACCGGGCCATGCCGGCGGCCATTTTCTGCGATCCTGAAATTGCCACGGTGGGGCTAACCGAGGAGCAGGCCGTTGAGCAAGGTTACCAGGTGAAGGTGGGCAAATTTCCCTTTGCCGCTTCCGGGCGGGCGCTAAGCATGAATGAATCCGATGGTATGGTGAAGATGATTACGGACGCCAAAACGGATGTGCTGTTGGGCGTACACATGATTGGGCCGGATGTATCCGAACTGATTGCCGAAGCAGCGTTAGGCATTGAAATGGGCGCGACTGCCGAGGATATTGCGCTGACGGTTCATACGCATCCCACCCTGCCGGAAACCATGATGGAAGCTGCCGAAGCGGTGCATGGTCTGGCGATTCATATTTTTCAGAAAGAAAAGCCTCTGGCTACCGTAAAATAACGCTGTTCTAAAAAGTTTTGCTTTGAAAATCTGTGGTGTTGCCTACAGCACCACAGATTTTCTTTGGATCAGGATGATGCCCAGGATGGCCATGATAATCAAAGGCATCCAGGAGATGATGGCCAGATAGACGGGAAGTGAAAGCGTTCCGCCAAAGTCCAGGTAATAAAAACGGGCGAAATTTTGGAACGAGTTGTACAGCATGTAGAACAGAAACAGGATGATGATGGCGTAAAGAAAGCCTCGATTGCTGCCTTGGCGAGGCGGCACGATGGAAAGCGGAATGGCGCTGAGAATAATGGCCAGACAACTGAGTGGCCAGGTGAGCTTGGCCCATAGCCGCAGGTAAGTGGTTCGTTGAACTTTCAAGCCCAAGGCTTCCCGTTTTTGGATGGCGGAGAAAAGCTGGCCAAAATTCTGCTCTTCCGAGCTGGTATTGGTGCCTTGAAGTTTGTTGACGCGTTTTTCCTCCAGTTCCTTTTCGTTATCCTGGTTCTTGGTCAGCCCTTTGGCCAAATAGCTGTCCAAATGTCCCGCCGAGGATTGATCCTTATCTTTGGCTACAATATACACGTTCACGTTGCGCAGACTCCAGCCGCTATTCGGGTCCCAGCTTCCGGAACGGGACTGATAAATCTGCATGGAGCCCGGACTACTGAGATCCAGGATTGTGCTGTCTCCCAGTTCGCGCCCGTGGTAGTGGTTAACATAGATCAGTTGAGTCAGGTTGTGCTTTTCATCGTAGGTGGGGAACATAAAGCTGCTGCCATTGGCGGGCAGTGTCCCGCTTTGGAGTGCCTGTTCCTTGAGTTGAGAGGTTTTCTGGCTGCACCACGGCACCACGAAGTCGTTCAGCCAGTAGCCGAAAATGCTGCAGAACAGCCCTAGCATGATGGCGGGCATGGCTAATCGCCACAGGCTGATGCCATTCATGCGGAATGCGATAATCTCAAATTGGTTGTTGAGCTGGTTGAATACCATCAATACGGCCAAAAAGGCGCTGGCAGGCAGCACTAGCGCAACGGATTTGGGAAGTTGCAGCCCCACCATAGTCAGCATCATGCTGAAGGGGATGCCGTAGCTCTGAATGTCCCGGATAAACTTCAGCAGGGTGTCCGAAAAGAAGGCCAGCAGCGTAAATACTACTACCCCTAGCAGAAAGTAATCCAGCAGGTTGGTGAGCAGATAACTGTCCAGCAGTTTGGGTCTGAGATTAGGAAAAGCCATAAGCGGTTGCTGCGTTAGCTCCAGATTGGTTTGAAACGGAAGCGCACTGGAATGTCAAAGGCTGGCTTGCCGTGCTCTGAAATAGAGGTTTGGCTTGTGTTTACAGACATTCCTCACACATGAAAATCTTCTACTTATGATAGAATCAAATCGTTGAAAAACAAAGTGCCTACGGTAAGGATCCCTGTTTACAGGGTGTTTATCAGGTTTTACCGTTTTGGGCCAGTGCGGAATTTATAGAAAAAAGAGGAGCCCGCTATGGGAAATGTATTGAATGTCACCGATGCCAGCTTTGAGCAGGAAGTGAAAAAAGATGGGGGCGTTGTCCTGGTGGACTTCTGGGCTCCCTGGTGTGGACCTTGCCGCGCTCTGGCTCCGGTGATTGACGAATTGGCCAGCGAATACTCCGGCAAAGTGAAAGTGGTTAAAGTCAACACGGATGATAACCTGGGGATTGCCCAGTCTTACCATATCAGCGGAATTCCCACGCTCATCGTCTTTAAGAACGGAGAGCCGGTGGAGCAACTCGTTGGCAACCACAAAAAATCCGCGCTCACCGAAGTTCTGAATAAACACCTGAACAATTAGTCGGTGTAGTTCAATAGAACTGAACGGATAGCGATCATGATCGAACGACCTCATGCATTATGGGGTCGTTTTTGTTTGCAACGTGATTTTAAGATCACTTCCAAATAGAAAGGGAAAGCCCTATGCCTTGGCTTTCCCTGATGAATCACACGAAATTGGAGAATTACCTTGAAGAACCTGAAGAAGTCTTTCACTGAAGGAGGTTAATAATGAATCCACATTTCAATAGTCCACACTTCTATAATTCCCCCTAGAACACCCCTTAAACATGATGTAACAGGATTGTTACATCGGACTGGCCTTATCTTACAGTTTTAATTAGCGAGGACCACCTTGAGGGGGCTGTTGCTGCTGCTGTTGTTGGATATCCATCATGGCTTTAAAGCCCAGGTAAACCAACGAACATTTTTTAGCGGGCGGTAAGTAAAGGGCGCAATCCGCGCCAAGGCACAATTCATCCACACTGGGATTGCGAATGCTCAAAAGGGGGCAGACAGGCGTATTGGCACTCATGGGTTGGGGCTACCTTTGCGCAATTGACTCATTGCTTCCATTATGGAATTGAGTGGTCTGCTGAGCATCCCTTAAATGCTGGAGTATCAAGAAGGATGGCCGGGCGTTACCCACCTTCTCTGAGCAGGCGATGAATCCAGGAAAACAGGCTGGAGAGTTCGAAGGGCTTAGGGAGATATAGATCCGCGCCGGATTGCAGTACCCGTTGGCGCTGATGCAGGGATGACGTACAGATAATCCGCATGGTGGGGAATTGCTGATGGATCTCGCTGGCGAGTTGCAGGCCGCTTTCCTGCTCGTTGATAATGGCGTCCAGAATCACCAGGCTGAGCAGGTGCTTTTGCGTTTTTTCGGTCAAAGCCTGACGGGCGTCTTCCAAGCTGCTGACCACTTCAACTTCGTAACCTTCCATGACTAGCGTGGTTCTTAACAAATAGGCCAAGGCCGCGTCCGGCTCCAGCACCAGAATCCCCAGTTTGCGTTCCTGTTGAGGAGCCGTCGGGCTGCCTGACAGGCGGAAACGGTCGCTTTGCCAACTACAGCCGGGTTTCATTCGGGCCAGGGTTTTCATTTGCTGTGCGGTATTAAACAGGGAGGTAAAACGCTCAAAAGGCTGGGTTTCGGTGGAGGCAATGCCGATACTGACGCTGAGCAGCGGTACCCGGCGGCTGATATTGTCCGCGATCACGGAGGTCATATAGCCCTGTTTGCGGTCTTTTTCGGAGTAAAAATTGGGAGAAACCGTGTCAAACTGGCGGCAGAGCAAGGCGGCCAGCTTATCCGCGCGGTCGGGATGGGTGACTACCACGAAGTGGTTTTCATCGGTCTGGCTAATGAAATCCGGGATGAGAATCAACCGGCTGAGTAGTGCCGCAAACGTCTTCAATACCTGATGCGTGGCTAAATCCCCGTAGACTTCGCTGTAAACCTCTAGCTGATCCAGTTCAATAACCATCAAGGCTAGCGGTTTGTTCTGGTTTAAACGACGTTGGGCTACTTTATTGGTGAATTGCAAACCCGGCAGCAGGGTAATGTCATTGGCCATCACGTCCAGGTTGCGCCGTAAGTGCACCAGAAGCCGCACCCGAAACTCCTCCGGGGAGATATCCGTCCCCAAAATGTCATCCGCGCCCTGAATCAGGTACTCAATCCGTTTTTCCTCGGCGCTGCCGCTTTGCACCACCAGGACCGGTCGATATTTTAAATCCTGTTTGCGTAAGCTCCCACAAAAGGCGGTAACGTCTTCGCCTTGCTCGGTCAGGCTATCGGCGAACAGGCAAACTAAGTCAGGCCATGCATCTTCCAGGATTGGTGTGAGCTGAGAGCCGTTGGAACCCAATTGTTCACAGTGCAGCGGCGTTACCATACCGTCCTGATTGAAACTCTCCAACAACGGCTGGAGTTCGGTATGCGTGGGCTTTCCCACAAACAGAATCACCTGAAAATCGCTCATTCGTCCTCCTGAGAGGCGTAAAGCGTACGCCGGTATGCGGCCTGTCGCTGCAATGTGGCTGCTGGCAGAATGACTGTAAAAGTACTGCCTTTACCTTCCTCGCTTTCAGCGAAAATCTGCCCGCCCATCGCGGTTGTGAGGGACTTGGTAATGTACAAGCCCAGGCCGGTGCCTTCTACTTCTTGTTTTAACGGGCTTTCCACCCGGTAAAATTTGGTGAAAATCTTGGGCAATAAAACTTGGGGAATTCCCGAGCCTTCATCCCTGATGGTAAAGCGCACCCAGTTGTCATCATCGGGCAAAAATTCGGCGGTAACATAGACCAAGCTGTTGGCGGGCGAGTATTTTACGGCATTATCGATCAGGTTGAGCAGTACTTGCTCCAGCCGGTCGCTATCGGCCCATACTTCTAAAGAAATCGGGTTGACAGAAACCTGAAAGCGTCTATCCTGCTTGGTTTTACTGAGCGTTTTGGCATGAACGCTTTGAGTGACCTTATCCAGCAACCGCTGGACCGGAATGGGCCGGTAACTCATTTCCACCCGGCTAGCGCCCAGTCTGGATGCGGTCAGTAAGTTTTCCACCAGCCGGATCAATCGGTCGGCCTGATCCTTGATAATTGAGATGAAACGGCGTTTTTCCTCATCCGGCAATTGCGCGCCGTAACTCAGCAGGGTATCCGCAAAACCTTTAATGCTGGTTAAGGGGGTCCGGAACTCATGGCTGACCGTACTGACGAAATCGTTGTGCGCCTGCGTCAGTGTGGTGTCTTCGGAGAAGAGATCGATCAGGCAGACCACCCATTCGTTGGTAAAAGGGCTGTGCTTAATTTTGACCCGCAAGGTTTCCGGGTTATCTTGTCCTTGATGTGTTTCCAGGAAACCGCCGTGGAAGGCCAATAAATCCTCATGCTTCGGAGTAGTTGCGCCCATGCATAATGCGCAATCCGATTTGGGCGGCAGTTGGATCAGTTTTTTGAGCGGCAAGCCCATCAACTGTTCTGCCGGTTGATTCATGAGCGAGCAAAAGGCAGGGTTGCTATAAATGATTTTCCCTTCCCCATCCACCACGATGGCGCCCGAAGTCAACTGCTCCAGCAAGGTCAGGCTATCCAGTTGCTTTAGTAGGGCTGGTGTCAATGCGAAGAAAGTCTCCAACTCAACTTTTGCGGAATTTGAAATTTCGGGCGCTTAAGGCGTACTGGGACTGGGCGTATTTTGTCCTTTGAGCAAAGGGAAACCCAGGGCTTCGCGCTGCTGGACGTATTGTTTAGCCACTTGCTCCGCAAGCCTGCGAATGCGCAGAATGTAATTGGTGCGCTCATCCTTGCTAATCACGCCTCGCGCATCCAGCAAGTTGAACGCATGGGAGCATTTCAGTACATAGTCGTAGGCAGGCAAGACCAATTCTGCGTTCAATGCATTTTCCACTTCACCCCGGTATAAGTCGAACAATTGCATTAACGTTTGCGGATTGGACACTTCAAAGTTGTACTTGGATTGTTCTTTCTCGTTTTGCAGATAGATATCCCCGTAGGTCAGACGGTCGTTCCACTTCAGCTTGTAGACGCTGTCCACGTCCTGCAGGTACATGGAGATCCGCTCGCAGCCATAGGTAATTTCCACGGCGGTCGGGTGAATATCCAATCCACCGGCTTGTTGGAAATAAGTGAACTGGGTGATTTCCATACCATCCAGCCAGACTTCCCAGCCTACGCCCCAAGCGCCCAAGGTGGGGGATTCCCAGTTGTCTTCCACGAAGCGGATGTCATGGTCTTCAATCTTGATGCCCAATACTTCCAGACTCTTCAGGTAGAGATCCTGAATGTTGTCTGGTGAGGGTTTCATGATGACCTGGTATTGAAAGTAATGCTGCAGGCGATTCGGGTTTTCTCCGTAGCGGCCATCGGTGGGGCGACGGCAAGGATCCACGTTGCCGACATTCCAGGGTTCCGGCCCTAACACGCGTAAAAAGGTCGCCGGGTTCATGGTGCTGGCGCCTTTTTCCAGGTCGTAAGGGTATTGAATGACGCAGCCTTGATCGGCCCAGTATTGATTCAGGTTTGCGATAACTTCTTGGAAGGTGAGCGCCATAATGATTACTTTCCTACATGAACGGCAAGGAGAAACGAGGCGGAATGCCAATGCATTCCTAGTGCTGAATGCGCCTGAAACCGGCTTGAAGCAGAAAAATTCGGGCAGCACCATGCGCGACCCTAAGTTTAACACAAGGTCGACGCCCGGAAACAAGTAATCTCCTTGGCTTGCTTGGTTAGTAATCAGCCTTGCTTTTTATCGAAATAGTCTTGGGCCAAATCGATGGCATTGGTAATGACGCCATCGACTTTGAGCTGCTTCAGTCGAGGGAATGCATTTAATTCCTCTTCCCGCGTTTCGTGGTAGACCCACGGTCTGGTTTGCAAACCGTATTGGTGGCAAAGCCGCACAAAGTCTGTGGAGGCGGTTTGGTAGCAGGGATTTAATCCGTCGAATTGACGGGCAATGAATGGAATATAAAGCCTTAACCACAGCGGATTTTTCTCCAGCCAATGGAATGGTTTGGGTAATGAATAATTCAGCATGAGTAAAATGTTGGGATCCAATTTCCTTAATCTTTTCAGGCTGTCTCGGCTAAAACTGAGGAAGACCACCCGATCCAAGGCGCCTTTTTTTTGGACAATTTCATAAACGTGCTTTTCAAAGTTTTCGGGCGTATTTTTTTCTGGCTTTAACTCGATAAAAAGAGGGGTGTCCGGTGAGGCATCCAGTGCCTCGTCTAATTCCGCTATTCGTTCCGTCTGGAGCTTTTCAGGGATTTTATACGGCATTCCCGTGATGGAAGAAACTTTGTTCTCATAGGCCAAGGCATTGAGTGTCGCAGTTCGCAACTCATTCCAGGTGATTTGACTGATGCGTTTCTGTTTGCCGGGCAATTCAAAAACACGTCCCGTTTCATCATCGTGATGCACGATAATATGCCCGTCTACGGTGCTGAGTACGTCAAACTCGCTCGGTGTCTTGCTCGCATTGGCTAACCTCAAAGCGGGCCGAGTATTTTCCGGCGCCATGTTTTCCGGATTCCGATCGGTTTGTCTACCCCGATGAGCGGCATAAAAAGGCATAGGATGGCGCGCCAAAAACGCAGACCACCGCATGGCGGAATTAACGCTTGTCATATTTCCCCTTCACTTTTTAATCGATTGCAATAACCCCTTGAATGAATAGATAGCGACAACCCTCAGGTTAATCGATTGCCATAACTCCCAATGAATAGATGGTGATAACCCCTCGAATTCACATCCTACTGTATGTGAATTGGTCTGCAAATGAATGTTACATTGTTTTAAGAAAAATATTGCAAAAAAAGGCTACGGTTGAGCAACCAAAACTTTTCGATGAAAGAAAATACTTGAATTGAGTTTTTATGATGACACTTTAGCTGTTGCTTTCCGCGCCACTGGTCTGGTTCATTTTGATTCTTAGATTGTCAAAACGCAGCGCTTCGTCCCTGCTGTAATCCGTATTCCGCATAACCGCTTGGGCGGCGGGATGGATCATGACAATGTTATCAATATGGAGTTGCAGAAAGCTGTACATTCTGGGCGCACTGGGCCCGGAGCGATTGATCAGCTTGGCGTCCGTCACTGCCAGAAATCGCTTGCCAGGCTCATTCAATAAGTCGCTAATCCGGCGATCCGCCTTGGCGCTGCGGGAAACATGGATAATGCCTTGAACTTCATGATCGGCGGTCAGGATCACCACTTCCATCGGGAGCGAGGCTTCCTTGCTTTGGATTTTTTTAGACTCCGCCTGGCTAGGCTCAGGCTGGGGTTGAGCGGCTGTCATGACACTTCCTCCGACGACTGATCGTTGTTGAATCAGTTATCGGTAATTCGGAAGGAAAGTTTAATGAAATTCAGAAATTTAACTGCGCCGTTCCAGAATATAATTCGCCACGGTCAGAAGTGCCTGCTTTTCCCGGTTGTCAGCGATGAAACCCAGGGCTTGCAGTGCCTCGGAAATATAGCGATGGGCAAGATTTCGCGTTTCTTCCACCGCGCTGCATTGGATTAATAAGGACTGAATGGTGGCGATAGTTTCATCCGAAGGATCGGTAAATAAGCTTTCCACTGCAGTTTTCAGGGTCAGGCGTTCTCCATCCGACAAAGCCGGGGATTCCAAAGCCAGTAGAATGGGCGCGGTTAACAGGCCGTTGCGTAAGTCATCCAGAACCGGCTTGCCCATCTCTTCCTCAGTTGCCGTGTAATCCAGCAAATCATCGACAATTTGGAAGGCGATGCCGAAGTTACGACCATAGGTTTTCAGGGCTTGAATCTGCGGTTCCGGCAAGCCATTGATAACCCCGGCGGATTCACAACCTGCGGAAAACAGGCTGGCCGTTTTGCCGATGGTCTTCTTGTGGTAGCTTTCCCAGGATGGATTGAGCGAATAACTGGTGTGCATCTGCTCCACCTCTCCGTCGCAGAGATCCGCCAGGACATGCGAGAAAATGGAGACCAGTCGGACGTTTCCCAGGTAGGAAAGCTTTAAACTGGCCTGGGCCAATAAATAATCTCCGCTGAGAACGGAAACTTTGTTGCCCCATTTGGAGCGTACGGTTTGCTTACCCCGTCTCAACTCGGAGGCGTCGATGACATCATCGTGCAGGAGCGTTGCCACATGGATCATCTCCGCCACAGCAGCCACTTCCACGCTCTGATGGCGCTGCTCGGTAGTTTGCGCTTGGGTGGCCATACTGCTTAGCAGGGTGATGACCGGTCGCAGGTACTTGCCTCCTCCGGTGAGAGAATACTGCACCGTTTCGGCCAAAACTGCGGAATCCGGTGGAATGATGGCTTGCAGACTATCTTTGACCGCATGAAGCGGTTCTATGACTAAATTGAAGGCTTCCTGAACGGAGGCCGAGAGGACTGAGGACATGGGTGAAACCTATCCCTTAACGCAGTTGAGTGTCGCCATTATCGGCCAAGAGCAGAGGTTGCGTCAAACATTCGGCGCTTGGACATGCTTTGCCATTCCTGCTAAAATAAAATAGAATATTTGTTCTATAATTTCTGGCCTGAGAAGGGATGACGGACTTTTTTCCGCATGTATAGCAAATGAATAGCGCAGAGCCCTATGCGGTTCCCCTTTTAAAGATTGAAGGCCCGCCTGGTAGTGGCAAAACCCGTGAACTGGCCCGAGAGGCTTGCCGCCTGATGGTGCAGGACGGCTATCCCGCTTCGAAAGTTCTATTGCTGGAAGCGACGCCATTGGGTTGCAAGCGACTTTTGAACGAGCTAAAGGTAGAAGCGGAGTTAGGAGGAATCACAGGCCGACTTCCGGCGGTGCAAACTTTGGATCGTTGGATATTTGGAGTGTTGCAGACGCAGAGACAGCCAGAAACACAAGCTTTGACGCTGCTGAAAGATGCTGAGGCCGAAGTATTAGTGCAGGAGGTTCTGCGTCAAGTCATACCGATGGGTCATCCGTTGCACTATGCGACCCGTCAGGGTTCTGCCAGACGGTTTGTGTGGGGACTTTTGCGGCAATTGCAACTGCAGGGCTATACGCCATCGGACGTTCAGGAAAAAGCGAAATTAGCGGCAAATTCAGGCAATGGTTCACGCTTATCACTGCTTGCGGAGATTTATCGACTCTTTCAAGAGCGATTACAAGCGGGCAACTTGGTTTGTCATGCCCAGTTAGGGCATCGGGTACTTGAATGGTTGACCCATTCTTCAGCGGTATTGGAGGCTGTGCGGAAGCAAATTTCCGTCATTCTGGTGGATGACGCGCAGGAACTGTCTGAGGAGATGTACCGCATCTTTGCCCTGTTAGGTTGTCGGTTGGTGTTGGCTGGGAATGAAAAGCTCAGCATCCGAGGTTTTCGTGGTGCCGAACCCGAGCAGTTTGTGACCTTGGCGACTTATCAGCAATCGCAGACGCTCATGCCGAAGTCGGTACCGGTGACTTTCCTTCCCAAGCAAACTTGTTGGCGGGGAAATGATGCGATTTTATCCTTGTTAAACGGTTTTTTGCCGCAGCCTATTTGGGAATCCCAAGGTTTGGACACCGCTCAGTTGAAGCAGGCTGTTCAATTCGGTTATTTTAATGATCCGCAACAGGAAGCGGAAAGATTAGCCGCCTATATTCAATCGTTTGTGAAAACCACCCGGATTTTGCCCAAAGCGGGAGATGATAGTTCAATGTCTCCCGATGGGAGAGCAGCTCGTTGGTCCGATTGTGTGCTTCTGTTGCGTTCCAGCCACTATAAGCCGCATCTGTTGCAGGCGTTTCAGCAGATGGGGATTCCTTACCAATGGGAAATGCTTTCCCAGGAGACCATTTGGCTTCAACATGGTATTTATGACTTGTTTAAAGTGCTGACTGAATGGCAGGCCATTGGCCTCCAGTCTGAAGACTTGAAAGAGCCTGAGCGGCTTCAACGTGGTTGGGCGAATTATTTTAACTACGCCCAGGAACAGGACAGTTGGACGGTGGAAAATAACAGGCATCTGATGAGATGCCTGGAGACGTTATTCCTCAATGAGAACCAGATTGCGGAGTTGCGCCACCTTTCCGGCTTAAAACCAGGTGAGACGGATTCAAATCATTGGCTACCCTTGATTTTATTGAACCCCGATCTGGTCCCTCCTGCTCTGGCATTTGTTGCCGAGCATTTGAATGGTCTCTATCAGCGTTTATACGCACCCGATTCTGCATTGGAATGCTTGAATGCCTTGGAAGAAATTTTAAGTGGGGCCGATATAGTGAGTCCCGATCTGGATGAAGCTGATTCTTTATCCCGTTTGGCGGCCCTACAGATTTTCAAGACCAATCTGCTATCGTTGGATTCCCGTTACCAGGCCGGGTTCGGTAAGCCATTGTCATTACAGGTGGCACTGGAAAATTTTTCCTTGCTTTGGGATGGTGCGGACTCGACTGAGTCTGCGGGAGAAAACAAACCGGAAACTTTGCCGGATCAGGTTCGTATTTTAGGCTTGCATCAGGTACAGGGGGAAGAATACCCGCTCGTGATCATTCCATTCCTGGTCAATGGAGAGTTCCCCTATATTCGGCAATTACCGGAGCTGCTTGCGCCGGACGAACAGATGGCTTTGGGATTCTCCGACGGCTACCGGATAGAAGAGGCTGAGGAGGCGCGTTTATTGGCGGTGGGGCTGAGCCGCGCCACCCATCAGGTGATATTAAGCAGCCATGCTCAGGATGGGTCAGAACGAATCTTGCCGTCGGACTTTTATGCCACGCTTCTTAAGCGCAAGCGTCAGTTACTGGGTTCGCCGATATTGCACTCCATATGCGGATGTATTGCTGAACAGGCGCGTGATTCGGAACGGTGTTCCGTGGATTTGTGTTGTGCCAGTTCTGGTGTTGGCCTCGAATCAGAGTCAACCGTGGCATGCAGCCCATTGTTAGATAGATACACAGGCTCCTCCGTATGGGCTAATTTGGCTAGGCAAACGCCGGAGCCACTGTTTTCGCCCCAGGAAACGCTTAATCTCAGCGCATCTTCTATTAAAACTTACATGCAATGTCCTCGACAGTTTTATTACAAGCACTTGTTAAAACTGCCTCAGCCAACCAGCGATGTTGCCGCGCTGGGTACCCTGGTACATCGGGTTATGGAAGTGTTTAACCGGCAGGCCGGTCAGTTGCCTTATACGGCTCAATCCTTGAAATCATTGGCTGAACGGCTGTTTTTGTTTGATGCGGATGAGGAGGCTTTTTATTCGGTAGGCTTTGAGGATCGGGATAAGCAAAATCTCTCCAGGCTCAGCCCTTTAGGGTTGTCTCAATTGAAACAGCGCCTGTTGGCTTCCATTGAAGATCTGGTGGAGAAGGGCTATTTTGATCGGTACGGGAGTTTACGTCGAGTCTATCCGGAAAAGACCTTAGAAGGCGTGACTCTACCCGGTTTGGAACGCGCCCGTTTCCGTGGGGCGATGGATGCCGTGATTGAGCTGTCGGATGGCAGCGTGGAGATCGTGGACTACAAAACCTTCCGCAGCGCATACGGGGCTGGCTTGGATACCTGTGACAAACGTTTTCTGGAAGTACTGGAGCCTTTGCCGGACGATGAGGACTTAACGCATGCTGAGCGTTTTGCGAGCAAAATGAGTGGTGTTTATCCCACGGATTACCAGTTGCCGCTGTATTATCTGGCCTGCCGACAAGATCCCGCGATTGGCGATAAATTGCGGGCAGTGGCGTTACAGATTATCCGGCCCGCTTTCTCTGAAAATCCCTATCAGGGCGCCATTCGCCTAGCCATTCCCGCTGAGCAAATCGAGGCGAAGAAACAGCAGATCATCCAGGATATCAACCGATATATCGTGTCCCCCATTTTGGATAGCGCCACGTTTGAGCCGAATCCAAGCCCGTCAGGATGCGCTAATTGTGCTTATTTCAGCATTTGCGAGGCTGGCGATGACGCCGATTTGCAGGAGGACGGCGCGGAATGAACGATCTGCAACTCGGGCTCTTTTCAGGCGTAAGCACATCGGAACCCTCCGAAACTATTGAGCCGTATGTTACTCAGGAGGCAGAGCCGGAAACGCCGTCTTATCTGCAAGGCTTGAACGAGCGGCAACTGGATGCGGTCATGACGCCCATTAATCAGGCATTGCAAGTATTGGCCGGTGCCGGAACAGGAAAAACCGAGTTGATCTCCAGACGTTTCGTCAAACTGGTGAAGGATCTGGATGAAACCCATATAACCAAACCGGAAGAGCGCATTCTGGTGGTGACTTTTACCAGCGACGCGGCGGCTGGCATGCGAGAGCGGATTCATCAACGGTTGCTGGAGAATGGCGAAAATGGACTTGGGGCGACCGCCTGGATTAGCACCTTTCACCAATTCTGCATGCGGTTGTTGCGAGCGCACCCCCTGGAGGTTGGCCTTCCACCGGATTTTGTGATGCTGAACTCCCTGCAGCAACAAGTGGTGTTCAACCGGGTGGCGCATGGAGTACTTGCTGGAGAATTTTCGGACATTAGCGAAACCATTCTCGAAAAATTCGGCTTAAGGGGCTTACTCTCACCGCGCGTTCTATCTTTGGAGGCGATGGAGCAAACCGGTTTAACCGATCTGGAGTCGCTGTTGGAGCCGAGTCGCCTATATCGCTTGATTAGCCGGATCAAATCATCCGGCTTGTCTCCCGAGGAATTCTTGAAGGTTGCAACAAGCCAGTCCCGGCAGTTGACCGAGCGATTAAAAGACATGCCCATGCCTCATGTGCCGGAACTGAAAAGCATGGATAACATGTGCTTGAAGCTGGAAACTTGGCGGGAGTGCTTATCTCTGTGGGCGCATGACCGCTGGGATCCGATGACTGAAATTGAGCGCAAAGCGGAAGAAAGTGGTAAAAAGCTGACCGCCAGTAGCTATAAAGAAGAGCTACCGCTGTTGGCCAAACTCTACCTCATGCCTCGGACGTTTGAGCCGATGAGTCCGGACTTGCAGCCATTGGATGAAGCCTTGGCTTTGGAAGAGACGACCATTCAGATTGTTGCTGCCGTTTATGCGTTGTATCAGGACGCCTTGTTGACCCAAGGGGCTTGCGACTTCGATGACTTGATTAATCATGCGATTACGCTGCTGGAACGAAACCCGTCGTTGTGTTCGCGCTACCGACAGAAGTTCGAGGCCATCATCGTGGATGAATTCCAGGACTCCAATGGGAGTCAGCTTCGCCTGCTGGAGTTGCTGGTCCGGGAGGGCGCCAGTAACCTGACGGTGGTCGGGGACGAGAAGCAGTCGATTTACGCCTTCCGTTTTGCCCAACCGGAAAACCTGGACCTGATCTTTCGACATGGGCCGTACAAGAAAGTGAACCTGCAAACCAATTACCGCTCCCGTCCGCCGATACTTGGCGTGGCCAATGCGCTCACGGAGCAGATTACCGAACGTCCTCAGCAGCAACTACACCCTTGCGATGCCAATGCTCTTCATCAAACGCCTCAAGTCACCTGGGTGGACTGGGATGGCATGGACGAAACGGAAGACGGCAAACTGAATCACCGTCCCATTAGCGTACATAAGGAGCTGGAAACCCAATATATCGCCGTGGAAATTGCGCGACTGGTCAGTTCGGGAGAATATACGTTTTCGGATATCGTCGTGTTGGTGAAGTCTCACGCCAAGGCGGAAGCCATTCAGAAGGCGTTGGCAGGCTTTAATATCCCCGCCATTCGCCAGAAGAACCTGGGCTTCTTTCAGGAATCCGTGATTAAAGATGCGATTGCCTTGCTGCGTTTAATCTGTAACCCGAACGACGAACTTTCCCTGGTGCGGATTCTGCAAAATAAACTCAATCAAAAGCAGATCAGGGCGTTAATGGGCCTCAAATCCACTTTATTCTCTTCTCCATGCTCTGGCAAGGAGGAGCAGACTAGCAATCAAAAGACCAAGTTAAGCCTGTTTGAAGTCTGTTTGCGCTTGAATGAGCAGCCTGAGCTGGCCGATTTGTCACTCGCAGTGGCGCAAGCGGTTGGGAACCTGGCCTTTACCTTATTGGAAATCCGCAAGCAACGGGCGCGCTTTACGCCGGTGCAACTGTTCCTGAAGCTGGCCAAGGCAGTCGGGTTGGTTGATCCCATGACGCCCGCTTGGCGACAGAAGCAGCAACGGGTGACTTTACGGACTTTCGAGAAACTGCTGTATATGTTTAGCCAGAACCAGCCACTGCTGCCGACGCTGGATGAGGTTTTGGAGATTCTGGACCAGTATGCTGACGATCCCAACCAGGAACTGCCCGTGACCGAGGATTTATCCGGAGAAGATGCGGTGCGGCTGATGACGGTTTTTGCCTCCAAAGGCTTGGAATTTCCGGTGGTGTTTGTGGCTTATTCCGAGAAAGGCCGATCAGCAGGTGCTGGAGACGATAGTTTGATGTTATTCGATCCTCAATATGAGGGCAAAAACGGGTTTGGCCTCATATTGGGTAAGGTAAATGGCAAGCCCAACCTGAAACGGGAAATCTACCAGAAATGTTGGGTGGCTCCGCGAGGTCATTTGGAGGCTCAGCGGGTGTTTTATGTGGCTCTAACGCGTGCCAGGGAGCGTTTGTATGTGATTCGCGGCAGTCGCTCGCCGGAGTGGAGCGCCCCCGGCGGCTATCCTCGGGATGTGGTGGCCTGGCTGTCTCAAACCGTGCATGGGGAAGATCTGGAGGCCATACTGTGGGATATTGATTCCGAGGCGATCCGCCAACGAATGTCGGCACTGCAGGAAGGCCAACGCAGCAAGGCACAGGTGTAGATGCAACTTGGTCTTGTGGCGCAAAGGTCTATCTGATTACGGGGAAGATAGACTGTATTAGAATGGGAGCAGAAGTATGTTCAGGGATCTCCGCAATGCCCTTTTCTCATAAACGCCTTTTCCTGATTCCGCTGGATAGCCGGCCTGTTTGTTATGATATGCCGCGTCGCTTGGCGGCGGTAGCCGGGCTGGAATTGAGCATGCCATCCCCTGCCTTGTTGGGGCAGTTGAAAGCACCGGCGAATTTTAAGACTTTAACCCGGTGGGTCAAAAATCACCTGTTTGAGAATGACCCGGTTATTGTGGCTCTCGATACCATTGCCTATGGCGGATTAATTCCGTCCCGGGTGAATGAGGAACCTTTGGAAACATTACAAAGCCGTCTGGACGGATTTTTTGGCATGATTAAGACGGATGCCTGCTACGGTTTCTCGTCGATATTACGCATCCCGAACTATAATTTCGATGAAGAGGAGCCGGCTTACTGGAATCAGTATGGTAAGCGACTATACCAGTATTCGGCGGAATTGCACGAATTGGGCCATGCGGATGCTGCCGGTTTACCGGAGTTTGTCTTGTCGGACTTCTTATCCAGGCGAGAGAAAAATTTTGCTCTGAATGAGCGTCATTTGGACTTCTTATCCGAAGGAAAACTGGATTATCTGACTTTTTGCCAGGATGATACGGGCCAGTACGGCCTTAATGTGCGCGAGGCCGAGCAATTGGCCAGGCAGATTAAAAAGCGGAAGCTGGAGGATGCGGCCCACATCCAAACCGGCGCGGATGAAGTGGCCGCATGTATGCTGGCCCGTTGGCTTTGCCTGCAGCGTTCTACTCCGGTGAAGGTTTACGCGTTCTATAGCTCTGAGGTCGGTCGAAAGCTGGTGGCCAAGTTTGACGGATTGCCCATAGAAACTGTGGTGGAACGAGCTGTTAAAGCCTGCGGGGCGATTCTGGTTAAAAAGTCGGCGGATGCCGACTTATGGTTGATGGTTCACACGCCGGAAAACCGCCAAGGGGATCACTGTGGGCAGGAGGAAGCGCAGGTTTCTCCTGAGCAGGTGGATGTGGTGATGAAATTGCTGGATCAAGCATTGGACTTGGGTCAACCCCTTTCCATCGCGGATGTGGCTTATGCCAACGGGGGAGATCCTCGGCTCATGAACAAAATTCTGTCCCGGTATGACGATCTGTCCGGGCTGTATGGCTATGCAGGCTGGAATACGCCGGGTAATGCCATTGGCACTGCGGTTGCTATGGGTTTGATTCGCTTGCGGGCCGAGGAAAATAAATCGTTCAATGCGGCGGCTTTCTGTAAACTGATGTTGATTCGTCTGGCGGATGATTGGCTGTATCAGGCTGATGTGCGGTATGCGGTACGGCGGGGCATGAATGGCTCGGCGCGAAACGGAGTGCCGGATGAAAAGTTGTTGAACGTGATGATGGCGGACGGGCTTTTCTTGCTGAAGAGCCGATTGGGCTTGGAAAATCAGGTGGTGCATTGCCAGTATCCCTGCAAACGAACCTTCGAGGTTGAAATCGGGATCAAATGAATACGCCGACCACTGCCCTGATTAAAGAAACCGCTTTGCTTCGGCAAAAAAAAGCTCGGGATGAAAGTCATTTAATCTTGGTGGAAGGACGTCATCCCATTGAAGAGGCGGTTCGTGCGGGCCTGGTTTTAAAATCTCTTTTCGTGCTTCCGACGCATCCGGGGCATTTGCCACTGGAAGCGGTTACGCAGGCGCCTTACGTGGTGGATGAGAAAATGATGGGACGACTGTGCACCACGGATAGCCCACCACCCTGTCTGGCGGTGTTTGAACGGCCTACTTCGCCCAAACGTTTTACCGGTTCTTTTGCATTGGTATTGGATAGTATTCAGGATCCGGGAAACCTGGGCACGCTGATTCGCTCTGCCATTGCGTTCGGTGTGGAAGGAGTCATTTTAACCGGAAATCAGGTCGCGCCTTATAACCCGAAAGTGATCCGCTCCTCTGCGGGTTTGGTTTTTTGCATACCTATTTTAAATTTGGATCAGCAGGAATTGAATCATGTATTGACGGACGAGTGGAGAATTTATGTCACCACCGGGGATCCGTCCGCCTGTCATTATCGGAGGGCGGATTATGGTGGCCGATGCGCGATTGTCTTGGGTAATGAAGGACGAGGCGTTTCTGAGCATCTATTTTCTAACCAGGCGGTTCAAGCCTTGACGATTCCCATGAATCCTGAAGTAGAGTCCCTGAACGTGGCGATTAGCGGTTCCATCATTCTGGCGGAAGCCTCGGCAAAACGGCAGATATTGCAGCTTTCCGGCGCTGGGAACGAGCCATGACGCGTGAGCAGTTAGATCCTCAGTTTTTTGAACGTTCTGGCAGTGATCCGGGAGTAAATTTTTCCTCCGCTTTGCCGGAGCCTGCCACCTCGTCCCAGTCTTTGGAAGAGGCCGCCATGCCGATGGTGGATCACATTAAGGAGCTGAGAAACCGGGTGCTAATTTGCGCTGCGGTTTTAGCCTTAACGGTATCAGCGGGTTTTATGTTTTCACTTCAGTTAATCCAGTTGTTTCAGAGCATGGCTCCCAAGACGGTGGTTTTTGTGCAACGTTCGCCGGGGGAAGTGCTGATGGCCACGGTGAGTTTATCCTTTTACGCGGGTGTGGCGCTGGCGCTTCCGATTATTTTATATAACCTGCTGCGCTTTGTACTCCCCGGCTTGCGTCAAAAGGAACAGGCATTAGTCAGTTGGACGGTGTTGGGTGGCGCGGGATTGTTTGCCTTGGGCGTGGTTTTTGCCTACTTTTTTGTGGTGCCGTCCGCGTTAACTTTTCTGGTGGATTTTGGTCAGGCCGTGGCGCGTCCGGAGCTAAGCATTCGAGATTATATTTCTTTTTGTTCCAGTTTATTATTTGTCACCGGCGCCATGTTTGAGCTGCCCATGGTGTTGTTCCTGCTGTCCTTTACCGGGTTGATTACATCTGAAAAACTGGTAAAAGAATGGCGCTGGGCGACGGTGATTATTTTTATCGTAGCGGCAATCGTCACGCCAACCCAGGATCCGCTTTCCATGACTCTAGTGGGTCTGGCCATGGTGGCGCTGTATGGGGTAAGTATTATCCCGATTAAAATCTGCGGCCGTTAACATAGTCATTAGGCTGTAGATTACGCGAGGAAGCATTTTTCTTCGGCTGGCCGTTTTAGAATTGACAGTGCATACTGAGGTCCAATAAAGGCTATTTGTAATATTAAAAGATAATAAGTGAATGCGATATCTTTTTAATGTGTATTTTATATAATTTGAAATTTAGTATAGAAACAATTTTGCTTTCGTGGAATAATCCAGTCGCTATCTGGACATAATTACAGTTCTGAAAAGCCTCACTCACCTTTTATCGATTATTTGCCATCCCTGTAATATCACTCACCTTTTATCGATTATTTGCCATCCCTGTAATATCACTCACCTTTTATCGATTATTTGCCATCCCTGTAATATCACTCACCTTTGTCTATTCATATGCTTAGCCCATTGAAGGCCCTTATTTAGGAGTTTCTACTATGTTTTTCCCAACCCTGCCTCGTCATGGTTCTCCTGTTACTATGGTTCGTTTTGCTGCCAGCAGAAGAGAAGGCACTCGTGTCCCTCCGAATCAATCTTCTGATGTAGAGGATGATGGATTTCAGCATTCTTCTAACCGGCCTGAAACTTCTGAGGCGCAGGGATTTGCGGGGATTCTGAAAAAAACCTTCTCTGGTTTCACGTTGCCAAGCTTGGGTTCAGGTCAATCTGAGGAGCCTGCAGAAAGCAGTGTAAAGCCACGAAGAGCCCGCTTTGAGCAGGGTAATTATCTTAGAAAACGTATCCCCAAAAGAACACCGACTACAGCAGCAGACTCAAAAACAACTGCAACAAGGCAAGGCTAAACTTGATCAGATTGGAGAGGATAGTGATAGTGATGGGCGTGCTAGTATTGGGGATTCATTATTTACGAAGTCTGCAATTAGATGATGAGCCTCCAACTTTGCCATCTCCTTTGGGAGACACGGGAAATTTGGGAAGATCTCCGCACCGTAGTGCAGAATCGTCTACATTGGCTACAAAATACCCATCTCAGCTGCCATCTGCAGGGATATCTGCAAATCCAACTAGACCGTCGAGCAGAAGACCAACGGTCTCAATGTCAAGTGCTCAAAGACCAGATATTCAAAGACATGTTTCATTTCAAGAGCGATCGGAGTCGTCTGAATCAGAGGACCTTGCTGGGTTGACAGACGAGGGTGAGATGTCTCCTGCTACTAAAGCCTTGTATTCCCTTAGTAGTTCCTCTCAAGAGTCCGGTTCAGAAGATCAAGAACAACCATTACAACCATTACATGTTGTTCGAGGTTTCTCTCCAGTGCCTTATGCTGAGAGGCGCGAACTATTACCGCAGCAGCCAGCTGTTATAGTAACAGCAGAAGAGGGAATGTTGTCGAAGGGCATCAAAGGAGCACAAGGAACGCGTTCTCCAAAAAAACCTACCACTAAAAGAAGTATGGATCTTGCAAAGTATCGGGAAGCAGAAGCTGGCTTGCGGAAGAAGGTTGATCAGGAAGCTCTAGACGCTTCCCATGCACTTTCCCAGGCATTGAATAAGCAGTTAAGTAAACTTTCACCGAGAAACTTGGGTAAAATTTCTTTGAGATTTGAGTATGAGCTACTTGGCAATGAGGCTAGAAAGAATAACTTGTTTAATAGTCTAGGCCTTACCAGAATTCCGGAATCGGAAACAGGCGGAATCGACGAAGCAAGAGCTGAGTTGGAATCTCAAAGACAGGCATTAACCAAAGATTTGGATGAGTTGGAACAGCATCTTCCATTTAAGCTGAAGGGTCTTACTGAGCAACAGATTAATGAAAAGCTCCAGGCGTATATTTCGAAACATCCCAAGCATGCTAAGAAATTAGATGCGCATAAGGATGATTTGTTTGTACAGCTCCAGCAACTTATGGAAAAGCTAGCCAAATTGGATGCTTTGGAAGGAAAGTATCAACGCTTACTTGTTAGAGGGGACAAAATCGACGGAAAAATTGGCGTATATAGGGCTTTTAGGCACAACGATATTCTTGGGAAACTGGAGGATATACCTGAAAACTTTGAAGAAAGGGACATTCTAAAAGCTCATTTGGCAAGTAATTATACTCTTCCTGAAATGTTAGGTGTTAAAAAAGAGTTACAAGAGAAAGCGCGTGAATCTCAAAAGCGGAATGACAGGATGCATCCAGATCTGCAGCACAAAGACCGGCAATTAAGTCAGCAACTCTTAAGTGAGGATGGTGATAGTGAACCTGAATATGTCACACCATCCGTTGCTAAAGCATCTATGCGACCTGCACGACGGAAAAGTTCGGAACGCCTCAGAAGAAGTGATAAGGGAGGAAGCCCAAAAGCGAGCCGCCGAATGGCAAAAGATGCCCAGACTGCTCAAGATGAACAGTTGACGTTTTTGGATTCAATCATCAGACGTCAAAATACAACCAGAGACAATATTTTTACGCAAGTTAAGGGGTATCTTGACCAAGACCTAGGTAAAGAAGCTGTTGAAATATTGCGTAAGCGATATACACTGGCTGACCTTGTTAGCGCGAGAACTGAACTGCAACAGGTACTAAAACCGGCTGAAATGCGACTGATTAATAAGGCAATTGAGTCCAAATTTACTAAAAAGTCCACAAAATAAAGCTTTAACTTACGAGTTAAACCGATTTGAGCGGTAGTGAGCAAAGTCACTACCGCTCTGCCATACTCTTGGACTAATAGAGGAATAAATTAGTTTAGCAGGGCTACCTTAAACCGCGTGACGAACACACCCTAGTGAGATGGGTAAAAAATAGTTTATTTCTGCTGAAACCCCTCTAAAAAACTGGAGCGGGCGACGGGTCTCGAACCCGCGACCTACAGCTTGGGAAGCTGTCGCTCTACCAACTGAGCTACACCCGCATCATCAAATTTGGAGTTGTTCAAGGCTTAGCCTGAACAAGCTCTAAGTTAGCTCATACAAATCGGAAAGGCAAGTTCCGTACTGCTTAGCCAACCTTCAAAATATCCCCGAATTGATTTTCCAGAGCCTCTTTGAGCAGTTCCTTCTGGTTGCCGTTGATCCAGAATTTGGTGCCGGTCTTAATTCGGGTGCCATCGTTAAAGTTCACAATCACCGGGCTAAATCCACGATTTCTCGTCAGCAGTTGGGCGATGTATACCAGTTGCTCCCACTTGGGGGCATTTTCAAAAAATAAATTGAGAAAGGATACTTCATCCACCGAGCGGACTTCGTTCAAGATAATGCTGAACATATCGCCGTTATCGCCCCGGAACTGCAAACGGCCACTCAGCACCACTTTCTTGCCTTCCTCAACTTGCTCGCCCAGTTTTTCAATGGCGTCGCTAAACATCACGAACTCCGTCTCGCCGGTGAAATCTTCCACTTTGCCTATCCAAATGGGGCGGTTGGTTTTGGTAATTTTCTTTTGCAGGCTGGAGATCAGGCCGCCCACGATCACATCGACGCCATCCGGCAAATCTTTTAATTCGCTGATGGTGTGGCTGGTCATTAAGGGTAAACTGTCCAGCAACGTATCCAGTGGATGACTGCTGACATAAAAGCCCAGTAACGCTTTTTCCAGGTGTTGAATTTCCTCCGGCGTGTATTCCTCCGGTGGCCCAATCAAGCTTAAACCGCTAAAGCTTTCACCGGGATCATCTCCTCCGCCTAGTAGAGAGAAGAGGCTGGCTTGCCCGGTGAGCTTGCGCTCCTGGCATTTGCCCGCATAGCTGGCCAAGGTATCAACATTATTAAATAGCTGCTTTCGGGAAACGCCAAACTCGCCTAAAGCCCCGCTGTTGATTAAACTTTCCAGGGTCTTCCGGTTCAATACCTTGGGATCGACGCGTTCGCAAAAATCTTCCAAACTGCTGAAAGGTTTTTGCTGTCGGGTTTTCACAATGTTTTCCACCACGCCAACCCCGACGTTCTTGATGGAGCCCATCCCAAAACGAATGGAGTCTTCGCCGTCCGGGGTGAAGTGCAGACCGGATTTGTTCACATCCGGCGGCAGGATTTTCAGGTCCATTTTACGGCAGGCCAGAATATAGAACTGTACCTTTTCCAGATCTCCCATGACGCTGGAGAGCAAGGCAGAGAGGTATTCAACCGGATAGTGAACTTTCAGGTACGCCGTTTGATAAGCCACCAGTGCATACGCCGCAGAGTGGGACCGGTTGAAACAGTACGCCGCGAATTCACTCATGGTGTCGAATAGCTCGTTGGCCATCGTCAAATCCACGTTATTTTTTTCGCAGCCCGCCAGGAAGCCTTCCCGCTCCTTTTCCATGATTTCGGCTTTTTTCTTACCCATGGCGCGGCGGAGCAAATCGGCTTGTCCCAGTGAGTAGCCCGCCAGCGATTGGGCGATCTGCATAATCTGTTCCTGGTAGACGATGGTCCCGTAGGTGTCCTTCAGTAGCGGTTCTAATGCGGGGTGCTTGTATTCCACTTGGGCGCGACCATGTTTCCGGTCCACAAACTGCTTGACCATACCGGAGTTCAATGGGCCGGGACGATATAGCGCCACCAAAGCGCCGATATCCTCAAATACGGAAGGCTTAAGGTCCTTCACCAGTGCCTTCATCCCGCCGGATTCCAACTGGAACACGCCATCCGTATCTCCGGCGGTGAGCATTTCATACACACCCTGATCGTCCAACGGCAAATGCCGCATGTCCACGTCGATATTTTTAGTTTCTTTGACCAGTCTGACAGTGTTGTCGATGATGGTCAGGTTGCGCAGGCCCAAAAAGTCCATCTTCAGCAGGCCCAATTTTTCCAAATCGCCCATGGGGTACTGGGAAACGATCTGTCCGGCCTCCTGCCCATCCTTGGTATATTGCACCGGCACGATATTATCCAGCGAGTCCTTGGAAATTACCACGCCCGCCGCGTGCATGCCTACGCTGACGGCGGTGCCTTCCAATGCCAGCGCCAGATCCACCAGTTCCTTCACCTTGGGGTCGCTGTCATACAGCTTTTTGAGTTCCATTCCCTCTTCAAGGGCATCTTTCAGCTTGATGGCCGGGCCGAAGGGAATCATCTTGGCCAGTTTGTCGCTTTCCGCAAACGGGATTTCCATTACCCGAGCTACTGCCTTCAGCGAAGCTCGGGCCGCTAATGTGCCGTAGGTTATGATCTGGCAGACTTTGTCTCCGCCATATTTCTGGCGTACGTATTCAATGACTTTTTCGCGGCGATCAATGCAAAAGTCAATATCGACGTCGGGCATGGATACCCGTTCCGGATTCAGGAACCGCTCAAACAGTAAATTGTGTTCTAACGGGTCGATGTCCGTGATGCCGAGTGAGAACGCCACCAGGCTGCCAGCGGCAGAGCCTCTTCCTGGGCCCACTGGAATCCCATTTTCGCGGGCATAGCCGATAAAGTCGGCGGTGATTAAGAAGTATGCCGGAAAGCCCATTTGGTTGATGATATTCAGCTCGAATTCCAGCCGTTCTTCGATGGCTGGGGTGATCTCATCGAACCGCTCGCGGGCTTTGTCGTAGACCTCCCGGCGCAATTCGCTTTCCAGCGTTGTTCCTTTGGGAATGGGGTAATCCGGCAGGATGGATGTCCCTTGCGCCATCTTAAAATCAATCTGGTCGGCGATCTCTAAAGTGCGATCCAAAGCCTGGTTGACGATTTCTCGATCCATGTACTGGAACAGTTGGGCCATCTCATCGCCGTTTTTGATGTAATACTGTGGCCCGTAAATCTCCCGGCTGGTGCTTTCCGCCAAGGTTTTTCCCTGTTGCATGCACAGCAGGATATTGTGCATGGTTTCATCACCGGGGCGGGAAAAGTGGCTGTCATTGGTAATTACCAACGGAATCCCAAGCTCTTCCGAAATGCGACGAGCCTCTACGGCAAAGCGGTACTCCGGTTCCTTCCCGTGGTCAGCGATTTCCAGGTAGAGATCCGTACCAAACACGTCTTTCAGGAATTTAGCCCGATCTCGCGCCTCTTCGGGATTGCCCCGTAATATGGGACGAGCCAGAGGGCCGGTTAAATCTCCAGTGAGGGCAATCAACCCTTCGCTATAGGTCTTGATGATGTCCCAGTTGACTCGTGGTTTGTAGTAAAAGCCTTCCAGTTGGGAACGAGAAACCATCTTAACCAGATTTTTATAGCCGGTGGCGTTTTTGCAGAGCAACACCAACTGGTGCATGGGCTGACGGCTCTTGTGGTCGGTGATATCGCCGTCGATGACATACAAATCCGCCCCGATGATGGGCTTTACGCTGGTGCCTTTGCATGTGTTGTATAGTTCCACTGCGCCATACATGACGCCGTGATCGGTAATGGCCACGGCAGGCATGTTGTTTGCCTCCGCGATTTTGACTAAATCCGGTACGCGCGTAGTCGCATCCAGCATACTGTAGTGAGTATGCACATGCAGAGGGACAAAGGGGCGAATTGTGCTCATGGGTCTGCTCTATCTGGGGAGCGGCGTACAGTTTGCAATGACGGACGAACGCCGAATACATCTTCTATTGTCCCATCGGGAGAGGGGCTTCGTAAAGGATTAGCAATCCATGATTTACTCGGGCTTATACCATTTATCCCATCAAAGGGCGGATAATATCCAGTGATAGCCGACAATAGATTGAACCAATTGAGGATTATCCATAAAGTACTTGAGTTTCTCTTCTAGCATGTCTTCTACCTCCTTCAAGCTCTGAAAGACTCGATTATAAAAGCCTTCCTGTCTAAACTCTTTCCAGAAATTCTCAACCGGGTTGAGCTCTGGGCTATAAGGAGGTAAGGGAATCAGCGTAAT
>Ga0157374_10000574_pt1 | contig 32628 bp, 22 predicted proteins | sample M25metaG_FD_115308 | JGI IMG/M metagenome (GOLD analysis project Ga0157374, IMG submission 115308) | Miscanthus rhizosphere microbial communities from Kellogg Biological Station, Michigan, USA - M2-5 metaG | ecosystem: Host-associated > Plants > Roots > Rhizosphere > Soil | place: USA: Michigan...
CCGTTGGAGAAGACCACGATTACTTTCCTGCCTTGATACTGCGCAGCATCCTTCACCGTGAGCAAGAGCGAGTTATAGAGGGCGGCATCGTCTCCTGCCACCGTGGACCGAACACTATGCAGAATCTGCGTGCGGTCTTTCGTCAGCATCGAGGAGCGAGACAGATCCCGGCTATAGGAATAGAAAGCGATCTTGTCGGCGTTTTCCAGAGACTTCACAAAATCTGCGATCGCATCCTGCGCAAACACGAATCCGCGATACATGTAATTGCTGGTATCGAAGAGAATAAAGACATTCGACCCGGAAACCAGCGAGTTAAGAACATTGGTGGTTGCCGAATCCGGCAGCATCGCATCGGGTTGCGCCTGGGGAGCGGAAGGACTGGTTTTCGCTTCAGCTGGATCGTCGAGTCGGCGGCTGCGTTCGCTGCCTTCGCCAAAGCTCGCTATCTTTTGGGGAATCCCGTCCTCTGTGACTAAAAAGTCCTCTGGTTTGAGGCCGGTCACGTAGTCACCTTTGTTATCCGTGACGGCTACGTTTAGCTGCACCATGTTCACGATGACCTGAATGTCGGCTGAACTTTCCTGGGCACCGCCATTCACCCACGGGCCTAGCATCATCGTAACCAAGAATCCGATCGAAACAACGCCTCTCATCCTCATATCACCCCTGTGAACCTTTCCACCCCCAATGCGCCGGAAACCGGACGGATGCTCCCTCACTCCGTTGACGCGCGGGTGCCTACATTATCTACAGGAACAAGCGCCACTTTGCCCTCGCGGAAATCGGCACCTGCCTCACGCATAGCCCGAAGCAGTGCTGGCCAGTCCTCGAAATCGGTGGCAAAAATCTTCTCCACCATCCGCCTGGTCAATTGCGGAACCAGCACGTTCAGCATCACGGGCGGATAGCCCATCTCATCCGCCAATCTTGCCCAGTACAAATTATTGGACTCCCAGGACTCCGCCATCAGCCGGCTGGAATAGCCGGCAAAGGCTGGGTAAGGCTCCCGGTTCAGTAACTGTCGCTCATAGCTTTGCGCCAAGTGTGGATGGGGTACGCCAAAGTCTCGGGATACGCGCTCCCACTTGGCTTCTTCGGGATTGCTGCGGCAAAGCTTGTCCAATGCCTTTCCCGCCGCGGCCCATGAATTTGAGTCCTGAGGAAACTGCTTCCGATACTCCGCCGTCAGGTGGAACAGGTTGGAGGGAGTGATCACGGCCATCGCCCGGTGGATATCTCCTTGTTCCAGGCTCTCAACCACGCGCGCCAGCGTTGCCGGGGACATGTGTTCCCCAAGAATGCCGGTGACCTTGGCGCGCAGGTCCTCGTTCGAAGCCGCGGCGTTTACCAACTCCTCGCCGGCACGCTGGTAAAGGGCGACGGCATGCAGTTCGTTCCGACTCACGTCCCACCAGCGCGGGAACACGGCATTGGTAAGCAGGCCGGGGACGGTTTCTCTCCAGATCAGCGCCTGGACATTTTCCGGAGTAATGAAATCCTGCTCCGCTTCCGACAAGGCGTAGGGCAAATCCGCCAGCGAACCGACAAGGTGAGCGCCTCCGCCCGCGGGACTGCCTTCTCCAAATAATTGCGGCGCATTCCACAAATGCTCGATTCCAGAGACCGTCTCGCCGGCAAAATCATGCGAGCGCACAAATAATGGATTGATCCGCAGGAGCTGGGCTCCGGGCGGCTCGTAGTAGGCGTAGTTCAAACCCACCAACGTGTCACGGAAGAACGGTGCCAACTCGCCGCGGGTCTGCTCTATTTGCTCTTTTGTTGCCGGCGCCCGCAGAACCTTGGAAACGTCGGTTTGCATCTGCATGTCTGTGTGGTGGTTGTTGTAAATGCCCGCCGCCCACTCCGATCTTTCAGAGGAAGTAAAGATCGGGCGGGGCATTTGGAATTCCTGCAGCTCGGCGGCGAATGGCAGCAGGGTCTTGCCGATGTCCGCGCCCTTCGCCATGTCGTCGAGTCCGCGGCCCAGGGTAAGTAGCGTGTCGAGCGATACCAGGCGCTGTCCGTCCATAATTGCGCGGATGCCCTTGGCCAGTTCTTCGTGCACGCGCCGGCCTTCAGCATCGCTCATTTTGGGTCCCGCCAGCATCTCGATCAGTTCCGCCTGAGAAACAAACGGTCTTCCTGCCGACGCCTGCAAAGTGGCGCGCAGCGATTCGCGCCCGGCATCAAAAAGTTGCGTCGGACTGGCGATGGCGGCAAACGGCTTGATCACCCCTTGGAAGGAGGAGTTCAACTGCTCAGGGGAAATCTGCCGCTGGCGAGCGAGTATCTGCCAAAGCCCGACCTCCGCCTGGAACGTCCCCATGGCGTTGCCGCGCAGGATGTGATTCGAGATCTTGTCGACCGCCTCAGCGGAGCGGACCCAGGAAGTGACCGAGGCGTCGTCCAAGTCTGGGAATTCTGAGAACAATAAGTATTGATCGCTGTACTCGCCAAAGCGCGACGCCAGCACTTTCAGCGTCTCCGGCTTCAATTGGCGTTCTGGTGAACGGTGCGCGTTCAGCTCAGAAAACATCAGGAACATCTGTAACGGTCCACGGTCGACATCTTGGCGGGAGAAAGCGAACATGGCATCGAGCACCTGTCCAGCATTGGCCAAACCGCCAGCGCGCTTTGCCCAGTCATGCTCCGTCTTCGATTCACGTTTTTGGCTCAGCACGTACTTCCACAAATTCAGGTCGCCCGGGATAATCGGGTTTCCTTCTGCGTCCCACTGCAGTTGATTGAGGAGCAGCAACAATCCCGAGGCCAGCCGGAATGCCGGCCGGGCTGCATCTCCCATGTTCTTGGTGCCACGAAAGGCTACGTAGGCATTTTCCAGGCGCTTGCGGTCTGCAAAATGCTTCTGCTGATCGCGACTCACCCGTGCCATGCAATCGTAAAAAGCTGCCAGCCACCCTTTGTCCTTAGCCAGCAACTTTGAGACGAACTCTGAGGCACTGGTAGGACTGGCTCCGACCAGGTTCTTCCAGGCATCCTCGGCTTCCACTCCGCCTGGAACGATAACCTTGCCGGACCGAATCTGGATATGGCTCCCGTAGAAGTCGAGGTCCGGCGCAACCTGCAATAAGGCAGGCAGTCCAGGAGAATTCTTCAAAGAGTCCCGGGTTTCCGGATCCAGCTTGTACATACCCCAATACAAGCGGGCAATGCTCGGGTGATGCAGGAAGGTTTCCAGGAGGTCATGTTTCCAGCGGCTATTTCGGGCGAGGGCAGTCCAATCGCTCTCGTGAAACATCACCGGAAGCTTGGCATGTTGGAAGTGGTAGCTGAAGGGCTTGATCGGGGAACGAATGGATTGTTCGAGCGCAACCAAGGGAAAACCCGAGTCCACCGTAAGGAAAGCACGTTCCTGATCAAAAGTGATGAGCGCGGCATTGACATCGCCACATTGCTGGCGTAACCGGTAGCCCAGAATGTGCAATAAAGGTTCAGCTTCCTGACAATTCACCACGTGCACCACGCCGCTATCGCCGGCAATCGCCGCCAGCTCTTCGGCCTGGTTTACGTACCTGCCAAGAAGAACCAGAAACTCGGTTGGCCGTCCCTGGTCTTGCCAGCCCACGTATCCTTGCACATAAATGTTGCGGGCTAGCAAAGGCAGAACTTCGTCTGGATCGGCCTTCTGACTGATGCCCGCCATGCGCTGCAGGGACCGCAACGGCCCTGGAATCGTGACCGTCGACTCGTCGGAAGGGGTCGGAAGGCTTTGAGGGTGGGAACCTTGACGCTCTGGAAGCGCGGCATTGGTTTGCGCGTTCACCAACGTAGAGCCGAGGACCAGAAATGCCGCCTGAAGAAGAACGAAACCACGGGAACGTGAAAACAACATCTTGGGACCCTCCCACGACTTGCGGGCCGATTTTGTCTCCCGACGAAGTGCCGCTCAGAATGGACCCAGCGGAACTGATTGCCGAACCTGCTTCGGCTACTGGCAGGCAGCGCGTCGCTGGGGCGCTGCTGGCGGCGATGGACAAGCATCATACGCCGGTTGGCGCCGGAAGAGATGTAAAATTCCAGAAATTTTCCAGCTCCGCCGGCTTGAGTAGCTGAATAACCGGGACTTATGATGCGGGAAACTCGATCTCCGATGCGATCGCAGTGGTTGAAAAGGGAGGAAAGCTGTTCGGAGATGCCTCAACGCTCGCGATGAGCGGTCGGCGGCCTCCAGCGGTGCCTGGTGCTTAGGCTCAGCCAGGGTTTGGCTTGGTAAAGGCTCTCACGGCAACTCAGAATGTCTCGTCTATGTTGATTGCCATCACCGTCCGGTCCAGTTCCGCACCCGCGCCGTTCCGCTTCTGTGCGAGATCCTCCAGTTCCGTCCGGATGGCCGACAGCCGGTCTTCCTGCCGGTTAAGTTCTCCGGTATAGCGCTGCACCAGCGCTCTTTCTTCCGCGCTTCCCTTCAAGGCCTTCATGTTCTCACGGATGCGGTTCTGGTCAGCGCTGATGCGCTCTGTTTCCTGCCGCCGCTCCCTGATTTGTTGGTCCAGGTCGGAAATTCTCCGCCTCTGTGCCAGAATCCGGTCAAAAACCTGCTGCAAGGCCGGCGTTACCCGTTGCTGCTGCCCGAGAGCCATGACGAGATTGGAGTCAAGATCGGTTAACGCATATTGGGCCAGCTCCGGATAAACCGATTCAATGGTCAATTCGGAGGTCTTTCCGCCCTCAACCGGGACCCGGAACCGGTGAAACGAACCCGTGCTCTCTTCTGGCTTGGGAGTCTCTTTGGTGAAGTTCCAACCTGCTTGGACCGGCATTTCGACGACCACAACGCGCGCACTCTTGTCCGCATTGCGAATGTCAAATTTCGCCTTCTGCCGCCTCTCCCGCGTCAGGATCATGAGGCCCTTGGCCACCTTTACCCGGCTGTAGGGTTTGTCAGAGTACTCGTCCTCGCGTTTCACATGCACCGCCGTATCGGCAGCGTAGGAAAGTAGCCGGCGTTCATCGGGATGAACGCTCTCAAGTACTCCCTCTCCGGCAAAGGTCCCGTTGTCAATGATGTTGAACGTCCCGGAATCGAGAATCTGGCCACTTGTGTTCTTCAACCAAACCGCACGCAGCGGCACCTGCGAGCTACCCTGCACGGAACTCCACAACGTCACCTTCTCCGCCTCTAGCGCCGATTGCAGAATCGGCACCAGCGCCGACTGGTTCTTCCCGATCGTGATCTTCTCTTTGAGGTTGTATTCGAAGTAGTCCCCGATCTTGGCAGCTTCGGCTTCCGGATTCTGTCTTCTAGCGAGTTCCGCATCCATTCGGGCCGCCTTGGCCGGCGGGCGTCCATTGCCAGCTCCGAAACCAATGCCCTGACCCTCAAACGCCTGGAGGGAGCGCCCGCTAGCGGGAAGCGCGGAATTGAAAGCGTAAGCCGGCCCCCCTAGGTTCCCCGCGGAAGCGGGTGGGGGCGGGGCGGGACGATCCGAGGAAGCTAAATCCGTCGCCTGTTCTTTGTCCTCCACGGTCGCCTCATGCGTCTGAGGCGTCAACAGCGCCGATTCCGGCAGAGGAACCACCGGTCTTCGAGCATAGAGCGGCTGAGAAATGTCCTGAATAAACGACTGCGGAGCGCCGGCAATCAGCGACAACTGAACATCCTTCCAGTCCTCGCCGATGGTGTTGTCCACGATGGCCCAGCCTTGAAGCAGCGGCTTCTCCCCCACATGCTCAGGAAGAATGATTCGATATGTGCTCTTCCATACCGGCACCTCGCTGATGTAGCTGACGAAAATCTCACGTTCGCCACTGCCGCTCGAGGTAATCGTCATCCGCCGCAAATCACGTGCCCGCGACGACCCTACCAAGTTCAGATAGCGCCCTACTTCGTCATTCAAATCATGGTCCGCTAGCCGGATTGAAACCGTCGGGCCCAGCTCAAAATTCTTCATCTCTCCCAAGTCGGTCAGGACCGAGAAGTAGGTCACCTTATATGTGGTTCCGGAATCGGTCGCGCGGTCCTCCTGGTCCACGCTGAGCAGGCGCCCAATGGCGGTCTCGCCATTGCTGCGAACTTCAACTCTGGCCCCGCGGAGCGCAGTGAGGAAATCGACTCGGGACACCTGTTCGCCGAACGGCAGCCGCAAGGCTTTTAAGCGCTCGTCCAGCGGAGCGATGGAGTTGTACCGCACCCCGGAAATGTGGCCATTCCCCAAATCAACCAGGGTCAGCGATTTCAAGACATCATTCAGTTGCGCCGTGGTGAAATCGATTCCTAATTCCTGGTCGCCGCGGACCCGCGCCGAATGCTCAAAGTATCCGACCCCGTTCTTATAGAGAACCACCCGATTAACGGGAAGGCGCGAGGAATCTAGAGCGCCATCCACCGCAGCCACCGTTTCGCCAGCCGAATTCGAGCCCCAGCTCTGGGCCGGCAAGAGAGACGCGGCAAGAACCCAGGATAGGACGGTCCAACGTTTCATGAGCAAATGACACCTCCTCCGGACTACTCTGAAGAACGATCAGGCGGCATGGTTCTTGCGGACAGCCTGGACCCTAAAACCGCTTGAATTCAGGCTTTTGGCGCTAGCCAAACCTGGTTACTTTCGGTACATGGCCGAAGGCACCGATCCCACTCATACTTATCTATGGCGAGAATTGCGGCAGAAGTTACCGCCGGAGTTGTTGAATGCTCGATAGTAAGCAAGTCAAGAGCTTGGGGCTGCGCTTCGCCCGGGCCCTGCAAACGACGATCAAGACCGCGACCGTCTTTACCATCGAGCACAAAAGTGCCGAGGGGCCGATTCAGCAGAGTTTCCTGCTGCTGAACAATTTGCTCAAGGACGTCGGTCCCATCACCTTCGGGTTCGTGGACAATCAGGTCATTCTCAACAACCTTCTGACCACCGATCCTTCTTTGCAGAAACTCGAGACCGAGTTCTTAAAACGCGGAGTCGCCGCGCTGACGTTCGAGCCGGGCCTCACACTGGGGCGATATAGAAAGGTGATTCAGGTCCTGTCTGCCTCGACGGCTGCCATCGATGCCGCGGGCGGTTTCCTCGCGTTTATCGACCAGAATGAGATCGAGGGTGTCCGGATCCTTCCCGCCGCGAGAAATCAGAAAAAGAACCAGGACGGCGATACCATCCTCGAAACAGACTCCGAGTCCTACATACTTTCGAAGCAAAGCATTGAAGATCAAGCCCCCCGTGACTTCCTGGACTCCATCGATGCCCTGCTTGAATCGGGCGGATTTGACCCTTCCATGCGGTCCGAAGTCCTCTCCACCTTCGCCACCCACGGCATGGATGGACCGGGATACGGGGTGCCCGTGGACGTTCCGAAACTTGCGGTCGTCAAAGATGGGGAAGTCATTGCACCCGCCGGAGCGCCGGTGGGCAGCTCCGAAGGCGTGGACGGCGGTGCTCGTGGGAACGCCCTTTACGCTGCGGCAGGACAGGGACCAGGCGGCGGGCATTCAGGCGGTGCCGGGCCCTATGCTCAGCCTGGTCGACCCATACAATCAGCAGGCTTTGCCGATGAACTGACCGGTTCCGCCTCGATTGCGTACGGCACTCCAACCAACAGCGAAGCCACTGGCGTAGCGAGCGCCTGGGGTAGTCGGGGCAGGAGCGCGAACGGGGGTCCGAGTACGTTTCTCGAACTGGTCGAGGCATCCGTGCAGCGGTCCTTGCAGCAAGACAACGGCGATCCCAGCAAGTCCTATGCTTCGCTCGCTCGAATCTTGCGCAGTACGGGCGTGGATAAAATTCTGGATCAGTTCCCTGCCGAGCGGCGACAGGAACTCGCTAGTTTGCCCCCTGAACGGCTGGCCGCCGAGTACATCGAGGACACGGCGTTGAAGCTGGCTGGATTGAAAATCCAATCTAGTGAAAACACATCGCGCAAGATCCTGGTGGAAGAGGAAGTAGTCTTTGTGCTCGGCCGGAGTCTTCAGGCGACCCACATGGCCGACAGGTTGGCGCAAAAGCTCACCAAATTCATTCAGGACTTCGCTATCCCGCCACACATCCAGGAAAAGATTCGCGAGGAGCTGCAATGGACTTCGTTCAATAGCACCAAGAAGTATTCCCGGCTCATGGAACTCGCGCGATTCTCCAATATCGAGTTTCGCCGACTGCTGGAGTTTCTGAAAGAACTCGTCGCCCAGCGTGATCTCGATCGGGCTACAGCCCTAGTCAGCCACTACTTCGACTTCCTCGATGACCCCGAGGCGACGATTGAGAGCACCGATTTAAGCCGGGCCCCGGATTTATTGGGCACGGTGCCCCTGGCGCACGCGGATTTTACATCCCAGACGGCCAAGCGCCTGGCACGCACGCTGTCGCGAACCGACGTATCCGAGCTTATCCACTTGCAAGCCGCCAATGCGATCACCAAGCTCGCTCAATCGGCTGCGGCATTTGAGAACTTCCGGGATGTGCTGGTCATCGCGTCGTCGCTGGAAACGTCGAACAACCGCGATCGGGACAAACATAAGAACTGCTGCGGCGCAGGCCTGGCCCGGCTGCTATCGAGGGCGGCGGTGGAACGCGTGATTGAGCTGTATTTGGCACAACGAGGCGATTCCGCCTGGAGCAGGACCGCCGCCACACTCCTTCGCTTTGCCGTACCCAGCAGCATTCAGAGTGTCATTGACCGTCTGGTTCAAGAATCGGATGCTCGCAATCGGCTGGCACTGATCCGGCTTGCAGGTCAACTGGGAAGCGCCAGCATTGAGGTAGCGACGAAATATCTGTCGGACGAGCGGTGGTACGTGGTCCGAAATATGTGCGGAGTTCTTACCGAGTTGCGCGACCCGCAACTGGCCGAGCACGTCGCGCCGGCGTTGCGCCATTCCGACGCACGCGTCCAACAAGCTGCCCTCAATGCGCTTTGCAAGACTCTCAGCACGAAAACCGCTCAAACGCTGGCAGACTCGATTCCGGCGCTTGCCCCGCAGGTGCTCGACGAGGCTCTCAATCAGTTGTTGTACTTGAGAAACCCGAACACCATTTCCTCTCTGGAAAATTTTGTGGCCTCCAGTCGAGGCAACGTGGTGCGCGCAACGAAAGCAGTTCGGGCCTTGGGGGCGATTGAGGAACCCACGGCTCTCTCCGCCCTGGCACGTCTAGTCCGGATCGAGGAACTTGATCCCGCCATTCGGAAAGCCGCGCTGACTGCCATCTCAGGCCAGCACTCTCCCGCCGCGACACAGGTGCTGCAGGACCTCGCTTCCAGTTCGGGGTCTTGGGCTGAAGACGCCAAAAAAGCACTGGCCAAGCGGTCTCCGCAGAGCTGAGCTACGCGAAGCGCACCTTCACCTCGCCTTGTTTCGCCAGGTGAATGCTCTCAATGAACCGTACTTTGCCGGTCATGAGGGTCAGCACAATCGACGAGGTCCTGGTCCCTTCCCCGAAGAATCGGACTCCCTTGAGCAACGCGCCGTCGGTCACTCCCGTAGCCGCGAAAATGATCTGATTGCCGGGCGCGAGATCATCGGCACGGTAAATTCTGTTCTTGTCACGAATTCCCATTCTCGCGATCCGCTCTTCCAGTTCAGGCTTATCGATCACCAATCGGCCGAGCATGAATCCGTTCAGACAACGCACGGCCGCCGCCGTGATCACGCCTTCGGGTGCGCCACCGGAGCCCATGACCGCATGGACGCCCGTTCCAATCACCGCCGCTGCAATTCCCGCAGAAAGGTCTCCGTCGCTGATCAGCCGGATCCGCGCTCCCGCCCTGCGAATGTCATCGATCAGCTGCTTATGACGCGGCCGATCAAGCACCACAATTGCAAGGTCCTGCACACTCCGCTCAAGGCGCTTTGCGATATTGCGCAGATTCTCTTCCACCGGCGCGTCAAGGTTCACTGCGTCTTTGCACGACGGCCCGACGATGATCTTCTCCATATAACAATCAGGCGCGTGCAGCAGTCCGCCTGCTTCCGAGGCTGCCAGCACCGTGATCGAACCCGCAGCACCGGTCGCGCATAGATTGGTCCCCTCGAGCGGGTCGACCGCGATATCCACCTCCGGCACATCCGTGCCGTCACGAAACTCCGCCCCGAGTTTCTCTCCGATGTACAGCATCGGTGCCTGGTCACGCTCTCCCTCGCCAATGACGATGCTGCCGCGCATGGGGATCGACTCCATGGTCGTGCGCATCGACTCAGTCGCTACCTTATCGGACAGATCGCGATCCCCCCGGCCCATCGTGCGCGCACACGCGACCGCCGCGTTCTCTACCACGCGAATGAACTTGGGTGCGAGATCACTTTCAATGTTCTCGCCAAAACTGCGAGCCTTGGTCTCCGGCCTAACCTCAGTTGCCATATGTCCTCCTGCCCCCGCCAGCCGAACCTGAACGGGGATAGATTGGCAGATTTCAATCGAGACGGCAGACCAAGCGGTCGGGATGGCACCCTAGTCGAAACTGACTTCCGCCCTCTTCGCCGGCCCCAAAAGAACGGCGGTAGCTGGCTTGGGAAGGCAAGAGGTTTTCAATTTCCAGGATCATATTCGCCCTGGCAGAGCGATGATAAAATCTAGGTATCACCTCATGTGGGGCTATAGCTCAGCTGGGAGAGCGCATCGTTCGCAACGATGAGGTCGTCGGTTCGATCCCGACTAGCTCCACCAATCTTTCAACAACTTGCGATTCCCCTCCGCGCTCAGAACCCTCATTTGTGACGCTTTTTGTGACGTAACTGTCTTCGTGCTCCTGCAAAACAGCTCCTTTCTCGGTTCTCCTCGCAAGCGCATCCAAGGCTGTACGTTTTGCCTCTAGCCTCACATGCGAATAGTGCTGGAGCATCTTTTGTGAAACGTGGCCTGCAATAGCCATAATGGTGCTGTCGCTCGTCTGCGATTCAGCAAGCTCAGTGATCGCGTGATGGCGAAGATCGTGGAATCGAAGACCGTGTAGTGGGCTCTTGATTTCCTTGATGTCGGCATTGCACTCCGAATTGCAGCAATGGTCGCAGGGGTTCTGCAATTTTCCACAGTTAGGACACTCAATCGCTCTGGTCATATTGCGCCACGCCGTTCGCCACCCTGTGATTGGCCTGGTGGGGTCGAAATGGGATGCCTCGCATGCTGGGAATAGGCAGTGATCGAGACGAACATGTCCCATCGTTCTGGCGCGTTTCAAAAGCAAAAGAACGACATCCCAAGCGTCGGTGTTAAGCGGAATCATTCTTTCGCCAGCTTCGGTCTTGCTTTTTCGAATAACGAGCGTTTTTTCTTTGAAGTCCACATCTCGCCAGCGAAGTTGCTTAATTTCACAACCTCTCATTGTGGTGTTCAAGGCGAGTACTGCCGCAAAGGCTGCATTCTGCCAATCTTCCCTAGAGGCTGCCAGCTTGAGTAGGTGCGCTTTCTCTTGGGGCTTCATCGCTCGACCCAGCGTGTGCCTGATGGGCAAGGGGTGAATCTCGTCTGTAAAGAGATGCCACCGTTTCGCCTTCTTCAACACACCCCGAATCACATCTAATTCCCGATTCACAGTTGCGTTTGAGATTCCTGAATCTTTTCGTTCATGGATGTAGTCGATGACCATCTGAGGTGTCAGGTGACAAACTTGAGCATCTCCCAGACTCTGATTAATCGCTGCCGCACGTTCTCGCTCCGTCCTGACACTCAGTGGGGTAAGCCTCTCAGCGCGATCCTTAATAAAGCGGTCTACAGCGTCTCGGAACGGCAGCTTTGCTACGAGGACTTTCTTACATGAAATTTTCCCTGCCTTGGCGTTGGCGATTAGCTCTTTCTCTTTAGCCTTTGCCTCTCGCCAATCCGTGGTCTCAAGGGTCTGCCGGAAACGCTGACCGTCCACAAAGAAATCGGCGTAAAATACCTCCCCTCGTTTCCGCAAGGATCGTTTCACTTGTTAGGCTTCCTACCTTTGATAGAGAGAAATTCGGTTGCCATTTCAGTTAAGTCACTCAAACCAAACGAACTCGCAAAACTCGGCTTAACGCCCCGAATCATCGAGAGCCCTGCGATCGAGGAGAGCCCTGTCTACAGCGGGGATGGGCGTCTTCCACTCGTTAGGAGCAAAAGCAGTCGAGTTCTGTTTGGCGTTTATGGAACAAGAGGGGTTTGGGTAGAAGTGGTGGGACCTGCTGGAATCGCTGGTCTGAATCACGGATTCGTTTAGCTCATACTCTCTCTATTTCTTCTCTTTTTTTCTTCAAAACAGAGACAGATGATTCAGTGATTCAGGCTTAGGTGTGGATCTCCCTGCTCCACTATAAGTTGCACATCCGGAATCGAGCGAGAAGGGCTTTCAGGATGATTCGGCGTTCCCGATTTCGGCCAAAACTTGTAATGCCATCGGTCAGCGCTGTCTTTCCTTTGTTCCAACTCGAAACCTATCTTTGATTGCCTATGCGAATGGCTGAAGAAGGAGACCTTAGCACTCATAATCCGCTAGAAAAGCGAAGAAAAAGCGCATGCTTGCGACATTGCCTGGTTACAGTAATTGAGACATCGCAGGTACAATGGCAGCAGCGCCGATGGCAGAAATCATGAGCGCCCGAACTACATTTCGTTGTCCGGGTTGTAGCAGTCCTCTAAAGCCCCGCATTGTCGCACGTAATAGGTTCTGTTGTCCTCACTGTGGTGAAACCGTTCGAGTGAAGCGGTGGAGCGGCTTTCAACTCATCTCCTCATTTGCCCGAGCTGCTGTGTTCGCCACTCTCTATTTCGCTGGGCTTGTCGTGTTTCATTCGACCTTTTGGGTGATTGTTGTCGCCTTGTTCGGAGCATTCGTGCTCTTCTATGAGTGGGATTCAATCGTTCTCAAGCTGCTTCCGCCCAAAGCCCTCGAAATTATCCCGTTCTCGATACTTCGAATTGATAGACCCTAGTCGATGGACGCAGTGATTGGCCGGGATGTTTCGAAAGTTAGACGACGACCCAATCAAGTCGTTCAGGTTGGCGGCTGGATTCTCACCAGCATTTGCTGCCGGGCTCCCGAATTGTAGCGTCCCCACCACAGGTGGCGATCAATATCACTCAAAACGCTGGTTCTGGGCGAACAGAAAGCGCAAGTTTTCGGTATTGCCTGATTCGACTTATGGGTCCGAAGGTATCCTGCTCGGTTTAGGAGCAGTGTTTTACATTGAAGTCGCTCTTGCCTGGTCGTACATTGTTTCCATGAAAGCTGGTTTCCAAGCGAAGCTACTCCTTCTAGTTTTTGGGTTATTCGCAGTGGGAGCGCAGGAGGCGACCTGCCAGGATCAGAAAGTGGCAGTTGCCTGTCCACTTCTTGAGCTGCCAGTTAATCGTCAATCGAGATGGCAGGCTTCTACGAAATCTCAAAACCGACCAGTTCACAGCAGAATTCAAACATGGTCCTTCGCCAAAGATTTTGTCTGCAACGGAGGATAGTGGCCCCCGTCGGATTTTGCTTGTACTTGAGACCGGTTCTCGCGTACCGACAAAAATACTCAGCGTCGAGGCCAGCGTAGTCAGCGATGTGCTTTCCGAGGCTCGCGCACAGGATTCGTTTGCTCTCTTGACCGCACGTGGTCCAAAGAAGGAGCTTCGATTTGGTGTGCCGCGAGAGGCAGTTCTGGAAGCGACCAAAGATCTTATCTCTCAGAATCAGGCTGCTCCGGGAGTAGGCGTACTCGATACTCTTCTGGAAGGAACGAGCTGGTTCTCAGAGCCCAAGCCAGGAGATTCAGTCTTATTGTTAACCCTGGGGTTCGACAGTGAACACAAGGCAGATTATCGGGAAGTGCAGAGAGAGCTGGCCAGCCGGCAAGTCCGGCTCTTCAGCATTCAATTTGCCCCTGGTGTGATGGGAACGGTGGGTGGGACAAAGATCACGAGATCGGGTGGAGTAACGTGGGTCCAACCCGAGATTCTTGACTTCACCAGCGTCCCTCTCGCGACAGCAAATGGTCAAACAGTGGGTGTCATGAGTTGGACGAGCGGAGGCTATGCCCTTGAGGAGAATATGTTAGGGGATCCGCAACACGATTACGAGATTACCGCCAAAGACGTTGAGGCCGTAAAGACAGCCGCTTCACGGATGCAGTCAGCGATCGAACAGTACTACCACGTTTACCTGGATCGCCCTGGAAAAGAGCTCAGCTTTGGATTGGCCTTGGACGTCCAAAAAAAAGTTCCTGGTGCACAGGCTATCTACCCAAGGCAGGCTCTGCGTCTGGGCGTTTTTGAGCATTGCACCGTGAGCAAACAATAGAGAACAATGGCTGTACCACCCTCAACTGGCGAGGCACTCTGGGAAATCTCGATATCTCTCGAAATCTCCGAAAAAGACGAATGAAAAGCGCAAGCTTACGACAATCGCCGGATCGGAGATATGTTGCTGAGACTCATTCACTCTGAAAACCTCCAGTACAAGGAACTGACAGCGGCTTGAAGTCTTTTGGAAGTCGCCCTCCACCGCATAAACCGTAGGGCGTTGATAATCCCTGCCTTGTCCATTGATATTGATTGTTAAATCTGGTCAACAAAAAACGGTACTCTAGTTGGTTGCATGACATTGGAAAACTGTTGACCATGTATTCCATCGTGAGAATTACATCCGCACAACTCAAAGTGATTGGCGTGGCAGACCCAAATGTGTTCAGGGACTGTAAACACTGAGTAACGGCTACATCGCCCCCCTGGTTTTACTAACTCTGGGACTGAAAGTCTCACAGAATCAGTTGCTCCCCATTGTCCACTGGGTCCAAAGGCCTCGTTTATATGGCACGCCTTGAACATGCTTATGATCTCGGTACCGCTATCGTTAATTATGGAAAAATCAGTAGTTGTAATATCCGCTGGATTGATGATTGCCGTACTGGGATGTTGGTTCTTCGTGATCTCGGTATTACGCTCTTCGACTATCGAATGAAAAGCCACCCATCCCAAAGCAGCGACGACTACAAGCAGCACGAATGAGCCGACGAGTTTCCGTACAATCCCGCGTCCGACCAGATGCAATAAAGCGGGCAGTGAACACAGAAAAGTAAATACCATACCGGCAATGGCTGCTGTCGGATTTCGTGGTACGAAGAAAAAAATGATTGCTATGGGGATTCCCAGCAAAAGCAGAATCCAGTCGCCTCGCGGGATCTTGGTTTCTATCGCTCTCTCAGCCACAGGCGCAGCGCCCTTTTCGCACAGCAGACCCCTTGCAATGCTTGCGACATCTGGGTCTTTTGTAAGTTCGAGGAGCTTGTGTGTCGCTTTCTGACGACCATGTGAATCCATTAGCCCGAACCTCCACCATGTCCTTGGCACTACACCGGATTCGGCAAAGTACGACTTTTGTTGCCTTGTGTCAACTACACAACCTCGTGTAATTGCAATGCTTAGCAGGTGGTGGAAGAGGCGGTACCGACCTATGAAAAGTTGAAACCGTCTACGAATCTTCCGAATGATTGGCGCAACATCCCAATAGCGCTCAAGATCCCCAAAAGGCGAAACAAAAAGCGCAAAGTGGATCGGAGTAGGGATCGCAATTGCTCACGACCCCCTCTATACGGTGTGGTGTCAATAGCGGGTTACTTCTTACTAGGAAAACCCATCACATAGCCGGGAATTGTGATCCCGGTCACAAGAAATCCGGCGATGGATGTCCCTCGACCACACTCCTTCCTAGTCTCAGAAAGGGATTTGGTAGAAAAACTCTCTCCTCTGCTGCTCGGATTTTCGTGGAAACCCCACTGTGTGTTTGCTAGACTCTCAACGGTTTCGAGATGCACTGCTGACATTATGGTTGAGCGTAAGTTGAGTGGCGCAACTCTTGTCGTTGCGTGCACGATATTCTTCGCGGTTGCATCGAGCTCCTGCGGAGGAGGATCGAGTCCGTCAGGCTCTCCGCTGCCCCGCAACCCAGACTTCACCCTTACTGCAGTGCCAAGTTCGATGACGCTTCAATTAGGCGGCACGAGCAGCCCAGTCTCCCTCACGGTGAATGCGATAAACGGCTTTAACGCCTCGGTTACCGTCAGCCTCCAGGTAGTGCCCCAGGGAATAACCGCTGCTCCTCCAGGTCCTTTTCAACTGAGTCCGGGTCAAAGTCAGGATGTGACCTTCAGCGCAGCCGCCAATATGCAAACCAGTAATATAACTGTCGATTTCACCGGCGACAGCGGATCGCTCACACACACGGCTAGAGCCCAACTAAATGTGGTGGCAGCTCCCCTTCGTAGCACCTTTGTACGTGTCGATACGGCGCTCACTCCGGGTGGCGGGCTATTGCCTCCGCAACTTGTCTACGACCCTCAGCACAAATACATCTTCGCGGCCGATCCCAATACCAGCAGCGTTCAAGTGTTCTCTTCCTTGGATGGAAGTCGCATCGCTTCGTTGTCGGTACCAAATCCTGCCAGCTTGGAATTGTCGCTGGATGGATCACGCGTGTGGGTTGCGACTTATGCTCAACAAATCATTGGTGTTGACACCAGCTCGCTCAGGGTTGTAGCACGGGTACCGATTGCGACTGTGAATCACGGAGGATATTTCAACCAGCCTCGCGATTTGGTATTTGCAAGTAATGGCAAGGCGCTCATCAGTATGGGACAACTTGGTTTGACTGGTGGGTTACTGGTGTTCTGGGATCCGAGCACCAACTCATTTACTCCAGCAAGTACGCCCATAGCTGGATTTGATCCCGGCCTTATGGCGCGAAGCGCGGACGGCAGTAAGGTCATCGTCGGCTCAGAACAAACCACGGGAGAGGTTATTCTTTACGACGCAGCGAGTGATGCGTTTACGAAGCAGACTACATTTCCCGGTTCAGACGCGAGAGTAGTGGCAGCGAGCCCAGATGGCACTCAATTCGCGATTTTTCTCAATCCAGCGGGCTCAATCCAGTTCATGGATGCCAATCTAGGCGTCTTGAAGAGCGTGAACACGAACCTCGTGTTCGGTATGGTGTATTCCACAGATGGTCACTTCCTGTTCTACCGCGAAAGCTCTCCAGGCGGGTCGGGGCAGGTGAAGGTTATTGACACAACCAACTTCGCCCTTGTGGGAAGTGCTCCGGACATTGCTGACTCGGCGCCTCAAGCAGTCGACAATACCAGCATGATATTCGCCGCAGCCACACGTGGTGTGACACTCCTCGATGCGTCCCATCCCGCGATATTGCCCACCAATGGACCAGTATTTGCAACACCCACTGCGGTGAATCCCGCACAGGGCAGCGCTGTGGCAGCAACCCCAGTGGTCCTGTCCGGTCAAGGCTTCGAGTCATCAGCGCAAGTGAGTTTTGGATCGCAGATAGCGGCCGGCGTCACGGTAACGAACACGACCACCATGAGTGCAACTGTACCACCCGCCGCTTCAGGTCCGGTCAACGTTTCCGCGTATTTTCCCAGCGGTTGGATGGCGGTGGCACCAGAAGCCTTCACATATGGGCCGCAGGTTTTGGCACTTCGCATGACTGCTGGCCCTACACAAGGCGGTAGCGAGGTACAAATTTTCGGCTACGGTTTTGGCAGCAATGCCAAACAAGTTACCGTCAAGTTGGGGACTCAAACAGCTACTGTCACTCAGCTGCTTAACACGAGTCAGACGCTCAGTACGCTTTCCAGTTCGTACCTCTTCTTCCGGCCCACACCTTTCCCTGTGCAGCGTCTCACTATCATCACTCCGCCTGGCTCGCCAGGCTCGGCAGATCTCACTGTGAAGACTCCTTCCGGTACAACGACCGCTCCAGCAGCCTTCCAGTATTTGCAGAATCTTTCGGTGTTCCCGTTTAGTGGCAAGCTGAGATTCGTCAGCTATGACCGCCCTCGCCAGCGCGTTTACATGACGAACACTCAAGAGATCGAGGTATTTGACCTAGCAACCCGAGGGTTCTTGCCTCCCCTCACTCCGCCTGGGGGCCCGAGAGCAAATTCGGACTTGTATCAAGCCGTCTTGAGCCCGGACGGATCAAAGTTGGCGGTTGCTGATTTCGGCGCCCAAGCCGTCTATATTTTGGACCCAGACTCGCCCGGAGTGGGATCAACCGTTACTATTCCTGCGTCCTTGCTCCCCTTTCCAGGAGCAGGCCCAGCTCGTTTGGCCATCACCAGTACCGGTAAGATTTTTGTCGCAATCACGTGGGGAGGGAGTGGATCAGGCGCTTTTTTGGACGTTATTGACATAGCCACGGGACAGATTTCTCTGGCCATGCAAAGCGGAGCGCCTGTGCAGGTCTCCAACTGGTCAACGATGGCGGCAGATTCCCTCGGAGATGTTGTATGTGCATCGCAAGGGAACTCTAGCGATGGTCCAGTGCTGCGATGGGATGCTACTTCGGGACGCTTTGCTTCGACGCAACTCAACACCACCTTTTTTGATACGGCGATTTCGGCTGATGGTTTGACTTGTGCGGCGGGCGGAGGCGGAAGTGGAGGAGGTAATGTCTTTCCTTTGCTGCTGGATTCCAATCTTATCTACACGAACAGAATCTATTACCCCGACTACCAGTACCCCGAAATAACACTGCTTCCCGGGCTGAACCTCCATCCCAGCGGTAGTCTTCTTTATCAACCTAATCTGATTTACCATCTTGGGATTGCAGCCGTGGATATTCTTGACGCTCACGAAGGACGCCTGCGGGAACGAGTTCTCTTGAGCGAAGGGTTCCCCCAGGCCTTCGTGCAAAGCGGAATGAACGCGAGCTACTTAGCTTTGGATGAAACGGGCCAAACAATGTTCGTCATCACCCAGTCAGGACTTACGATCGCTCAACTCGCCGTCGTCCCTCTGTCTATTGGCGAGGTTACACCTTTACAGGTGCCAGCCGCAGGCGGTAGTCTACTTACCATCCACGGTAGCGGCTATACAGCCAGTACGAATGTGAGTTTTGAAGGGATTCCACTCGTACCGATTTTCATTGATTCCACCACCTTGCAAGTAGCAACTCCCTCTGTTCCTCCAGGTGCCGTCCGCCTCACAATTACCAATCCTGGTGGCTCGAGCTATTCGTTGGACGCCGCCTTGGTTGCTAAATAGTGAGTGCTTGGAAACTGTGCGCCCAGTTGGCCAGATCCACAATCTCGATAACGGTGGAGACTGCTGGAAGAACCTGCTGCCCAAGATTTCCAAATTTTCAACTCCGTCGTCCGGCTGGGTCCCTATCTTTCAAAAACACCCCACCCCCCTGGTCTTAGCTAAAACCTCTCAGTTCCCGAACGCCGCGTTTGACAAAGGGGATTTGGGTAGAAGTGAGGACAAGGACGGCCAAACTCGGGCGTGTTGGGTTTTGTGACGGTCTTTGTGACGTAACCGGGCTCGGCAAGCCTTCCTGCTCGATACCAATCCACCCTGCTGGATACTATTCCTCGGATGTCCTAGTTTGCGCAAATTGCTGTGGGTATTGAGGTTCAGTGCTACTCGGTGTCACTCGATCCCAACGCTTCCCGGATGGGCTTCATAATTCGCAACGATGAGGTCGTCGGTTCGATCCCGACTAGCTCCACCAATCCTTCAACAACTTGGGGAACCTGCTCAGGCCGAGCTTCGCGTTTTGTTTCGTTGTTTGTGACGTAACCTCCCTTTTCAACCCCTCGATTGAGTGCGTTCAAGCCGCAATTGAACAGAGTGCATCAAGGGCTACCCGGTTTTGCTGCAGGCGCACGTGCGATGGTGCTGCAGCATCTTCGGTGAAACGTGGACCCGCGATAGCCATAATTGTGCTGTCGCTGGCTTGTGATTCCGCGAACTCGGTAATTGCGTGATGCCTTAGGTCGTGGAAGCCTTTGTCAGCAATCATCCTCTACAATCTTCCCGGTGCATGAGTGTAATCGCCTGCCGACGAATGCTATCGTTTGAGTTGAAGCTTTTCAGGCCTGAGCGCCTCTGCTGATTGAATTGAGCTGCACCACGCCTCAAACGCCGGGAGCGCATTATGAATCACCACATGGGGCAGCTGCCAAGCCGGAATCCTTGGTTTCCACCAGCCATGAGCGCTGGGATAGTCGGCTCGGTTGTTGTCATCTTCTTATTCTTAACCGATCAACTCTCGAGCCATTACGGACTAACGGAACCGCAACGGATACTCGATGATTTCTGCGGTGGCATCGTCGCTGGATTGCTGGTCTATCGCTACGAGCGCGGCCGTTCGAAATACTTGAACGAGAGGTTAAAGACCATCGAGTTGATGAATCATCACGTCCGCAACGCGCTTCAGACTATTGTTAGCTCGGCGTATGCTCACGGGCACGACCAGCAGCTGGATGAAATTCGAACTTCGGTCAAGCGAATCGAGTGGGCATTGCGGGAAATCCTGCCCGGTCGAGTACTAGATAATTATGACGAACCGGGGGCCTTGCAATAGCAAACCTGGCCGCGTCCAATCCGCCCGCAATGAGAATTGCTCGTTCGCTATTGATAAATCGCCTCTCTGACAATGTCAGCGGCGTCAGGCACTTTTGGAACGTACTGCTCCCGTGCACTCTGGAGAGCGCGCCATTTCGCTCTCGTTGAAAAAGTCCCTGCAGCAGCTGAGCATTTCACGCATCGTTAGCGATAAATCCAACATCGCTCATCAAGGCGTGAATAGGCCAAGGAAAAGCGAAACTATAACGCCGGTTTCGTAAACCAAGTTAATATAATCACCCCATGGAGCGAGAAGCCTCAAATGGATTTGCGTGGGGCTCGGAAGAAGGCCGCCTAACCACGCGAGGCGACATCATCCGCTGGTGGGAGGCGCGGCGTCATACCTACAACGGCACCCTCTTAGCCGTCGGCTTCGTATCATTGCTTCTTATCATGACTGCTGGCTCTGCCGCCGTAAAACCAGGAGCGGACTTTGAAGAACCTCTTGCGATGATTATCGGCACCGTCATCTACGTTGCGATGGCGAACGTTTGCTATACCTTGGGATGGGTTGTGGATACGGTTTGGTACAACGGGCACCCGCGGAAGCAGCTGTACAAGTCAGGGCTGATTGTCGCGGTGGTTCTCTCTGCATTACCGGGAGTTTGGGCGGTGGTGGCGTGGCTCATCACCGTATACACTGGGCGGAAACTCGATTGAAATAGACGTCGTAACATCCTTATCTCGCTCACGGACGCGACAAAAAAGCGAAGAGAAAGCGCAAAGTTGATTTCGCCAGCGATCAATTTCCGTATTAAGATACCGGTCAAACCGCTGCGTCCGATTGGCCTGCCTGTGACGGTTTCAAAACGGGGACCAAGAAGTCTCAGCCGGGGGCTGCCCGGATATGAGAAGAATCTTCTTCAACTCCCGTGGCTTGCGCGCCGGTTGGCGCCTCCTCATTTTTGTCGGCATTTTCGTGGGACTCGGATTCCTGGCGAACTGGATCATTCCGAAGATCTTTCATCCCAAGGAGCGGCCGTTCCTTGATCCTGTGGGCACCATCGTCGACGAGTTGCAGACCCTCATCCAGGTGCTGATTGCAACTTGGATTATGGCGCGCATCGAGCGCCGTCGCTTCCCCGATTACGGCATTCCCGTTCGCAACGCCTTCGGAGTCGATTTCCGGATGGGACTTGCCTGGGGCGCGGCTTCCACTTCTTTGCTCGTGGGATTGATTGCAGCCTTCGGCGGCTATCGCATCCTCGGGCTCGCCCTCCATGGCGGCGCGATCTGGTACTTTCTTGGCCTATGGATCATTTCCAGTCTGCTCATTGGATTTTCCGAGGAACTCCAATTCCGTGCCTATCTCCTCGCCACGCTCGCCGATGGTATCGGATTCTGGCCAGCATCCATTTTGCTCTCCATCGGCTTCGGTGCACTGCACTATTTCCTGAAGCCACACGAGCGCTGGGAAGACTTCATCTCCACCGGTCTGCTGGGCCTGTTCGTGTGCCTAACACTGCGCCGCACCGGCTCGCTGGCCTTCGCCATGGGCTTCCACGCCGCCTTTGATTTAGCCAATGTGTTCGTATGGTCAGGGCAAAATGCTGGCGAGTACGCCGTTGGCCACCTTTTTGAAACCCGCTGGCAGGGCTCGCAATGGCTAACCGGGGGCCTGCTGGGTCCTGAAGCCAGCTGGATGGTCTTTGTGGTAATCGTGCTGATGTTCTGGATCTTTGATCGATGCTATCGGCACAAGAAATTTCCACGCCAAGATCCCCGACATGTGGTGGGTTAAACCTTTGACGCCTTGCCTCGGGTTGTTGGTGAAACATCGACATATTGCTCACAGAGGCGCCAAAAGGCGAATAGAGACCGCAAGTGTCGCACGCGCTTAGTAAATGGGCCCAGCATCTCGCTCAGGTTTGAGAATTCACAACGATAAGGTCGTCGGTTCGATCCCGCCTAGCTCCACCAATCCTTCAACAACTTGCAGAACCTGCCCAGGCCGAACCTCCCGGTTTGTGTCGTAACTGTCTCGCCACTCGATTTACTTCGAGCCTCTGCGCTGCCCAGCTTGCGGGCAGACCTTCCAAGCCGCTTTCAACGCCGGAACAAGAATCTCGCCGCTTCTATCGAATGACAATCATCATCAACACATAAAGAAAGGTCGTCATCGCCATGAACTCACAAAACTCTTCCGAACCAATCATGTACTTCTGATGTTCTGGCCTGCAGAAAACGACATGCGGTTTCTCACCCACCTTTTGGCATGAAATCACTGAGAAACAACCAGGAAGATACTGACGCAAGGGCATGTTGTGCGCTTGGCTACATTGTGCCCGGAGAGCAACGCCGCTTTAGCGATCTGGCGCTCCATCGCGGCCTTCGGGTAGGAATCCATGCTTCCCATGGTCTCCTGCACTCGCCGCCGGCAAAGCGGACATATCATGTGCTATCTCAACCGGACATATCATGTGCTACTGACACCGCCCCTGCCCTGTCCTTGACTTCCCCTGCCTGTGGAGCGTAGGCTCCGCCCTGCTCTGGGATTGGGACTCCCCCAGCTCCCAATCTCGTCCGCGTTAGAACGAAACCACTTCAATGACCCAGGAGGTCGCATCCATGAACAAGATATTCAGCGGTGTGTTGGGCACGATGTTCTTATGGGGAGGGTTGGGGATTTCGATGGCCCAGGAAGCACCAGCTACGACTCCTCCTCCCAAAGTCCTGCAGGTTATTCGCGAATTTGTGAAACCTGGAAAAGGTGGAGCCGCACATGAGAAAGCGGAAAGCGCATTTGTGCAGGCTTTTGCCCGCGCCAAGTGGCCGACCCATTACTTTGCGGCCACTTCGCTAACCGGGAGACCGCGGGCCCTGTTCTTCGTAGCCTACGATTCGTTCGAGGCTTGGGAGAAAGACGGTTTGGCGACGCAGAAGAATACCGCCCTGTCCGCGGCGCTCGACCGTGCTTCGACGAACGATGGCGAGTTGCTGAGCGATACGGATACTTCGGTCCTAACCTATAACGAAGAGCAGAGTCTGCGTGGCCCGGTAGATATCGCCCACATGCGATATTTTGAGATTTCTCTGTACCGGGTGCGTCCCGGACACCGAGCTCAATGGAATGAGCTGGTCAAGCTGGTGAAGAGCGCCTATGAGAAGATTCCGAACGCTCATTGGGCGATGTACGAAGCGGTGTTTGGGCAGGAAGATGTCACGTACGTGGTCTTCATCCCGAGGAAGTCTGCTGCGGAAATCGACCAGGACATGATGAACGAGAAACAGTTTGTGGAGGCGATGGGCGAGGACGGCATGAAGAAGTTGGTGGAGTTGGAGTCAGCGGCAGTGGAGTTCACCCAAACCAACCTGTTCCAGTTCAGTCCGGCAATGAGCTATCCACGGGATGAATGGGTAAAAGCAGATCCGGAGTTCTGGAAGGTCCACGCGCCGAAGCCCGCTGCCAAGGCCGAGGAGAAACCGGCGGCAAAACCATAGCTTGCGACTGCTCCTTAGTTTTACCCACTTCTCCTGGCTTAGGAGAAGTGGGATCCCTCTTATGGGCGATACTGCAATTCTTCACCAACTAGGACCAGTAAAGCTGCATCTGCCCGGGACTCGATCAGTTCCTCGCCACAAAAAACAATCTCTCTGAGAGAGTAGAAGGCCGACTGCGATCAGGATCGATGATCCGAACGTTCGCAAAGTGGGCGGTTAAAGCCGTAACGATCTTGCCGGGTGGAAAGGACACCTCGACTATGTTTTCGTGGTGCAGCACGTAACGATTTCTATTTACGTGTTCAAACACTCTGATATTCCAATTTGACGCGCACTTCGCGATTGATGTTACGTCCATCATCAACCAGTTCTTCCCGAACCGATGCACCCACGGAGGCTCAGCAATATGCCGTTCAAGTTTCCTCTGGGTGTTGATGTCGAAAATGAAGCAACCCCCAGGCGACAAGTGGCGGCGAACCTTGCCAAAGACTTTTTTCCAGTCGGAGAAGCGCCTTATGTGATTGATCGAGTCGAAAATGCAGCAGATCACGTCGAAGTAACCGTCGATCTCGAAGTTGACCATGTCTTGGCGGTATAGTTTTGCGCCTGGCAATTTTTTTCGCGCGATGGACAGCATTCTGCGGGAGATGTCTAGTCCAGAAACGTCGTAATATCGGGTTAAATATTTCAATATCGATCCGGTGCCGCATCCGAGTTCAAGCACATTCGCTGCATTCGGTTTTGCTTCTCGAATAAGTTTGTGAAGATGCTTGGCTGATTTGCCGCGATCGCCCATTGCGGCGTCGTAGAACCTCCCAAAAACCTCATAGCTTGGCATATCAATTCGCTGCACAAGGATACGGCGGTATCGGGAGGTATTTTGATGCCGCACTCGCAGATTCATGAAGGTTCTTGGGTGCACCCGTCAACGGTCATATGCCGTTCTTGGGGCAGCGTCTCCCTGGGCCAGACTGCTCATCGACACGCGCTCGGCATTCACTCTACACGAACCAACGGCTTGATCTTTTCAAAAACTTCTTCCGCGCGATGCAACGCCTCTTCCACGTTCGCACAGATGTTTTCCGGTCCGACAATCTCTTCAAACTCAGCTTGGTGAATCAGCTGTGCAGGTTGTTCGCGGGCACCACACAAGATCAACGTCCTTCCGGAGGTGTGCAGTTGCTTTGCTACTTCCTCAAGTGCGTAAAGCCCGGTCGCGTCAATCGCTGTCATGTTGCGCAGCCTGATGATCACCACCGGCGGCAGCTTGTGCATGTCTTCCGTAATGCTGGCAATCTTGTCCGTCGCACCGAACAGGAAGGGCCCATGAATGCGGAAGATGGTTGCGTAGTACGGAATGTCTTTATCTTGCAAAATATGCACGCGCCCGTCCTCGATGTAATCGTCAGTGACTTGAGACACCGTGGTCGTGTTAGCTACGCGAGTGATGAACAGCAATGCCGCCAAGATCATTCCAGCTTCCACTGCGACCGTTAGGTCTGCAAATACCGTCAGCAGGAACGTCACAAGCCAGACACTAATGTCTGTCTTCGTCAGCTTGAGTAGTTGTGGTATTTCCCGCCATTCACCCATGTTGTAGGCGACGACCATTAGAATTCCGGCCAGTGCAGCCATCGGAATGAAGCTCGCGTACTTCGCCGCGAATAGTAGGACGCAGAGCAACGTAACTGCATGAATCATCCCGGCGACCGGCGACTGCGCTCCCGATCGAATGCTGGTTGCAGTACGGGCAATCGCGCCGGTTGCCGGCAAGCCGCCAAACATCGGCGAAATGATGTTGGCGACACCTTGACCCATGAGTTCGACATTGGGATTGTGATGGTCATTGCTCATCCGGTCCGAAACCACCGCCGACATCAGGGATTCAATCGCCCCTAACATGGCCACCGTGAACGCCGGGCCGAGCAGACCGTGCACCAGCCCCGCGTGCCATCGCGGAATCACCAGATGGGGCAAACCGTTCGGAATACCGCCAAATCTTGACCCGATCGTGTCTACAGGGATCTTGAGAAGGTACGCGGCAACCGTCACGCCCAACATAGCGACAATCGGTCCGGGAATGCGTCCGGCAATTGCGCGGCACACGAGCATTACCGCGACCGTACCCGCGGCGAGCAGCGTCGCCCGCCATGACCAGGTCGGTGCGGAAGCAGCCAACGCCTTTATCCTTAGCCAGAACTCACCGGGAACTTTCGGCAGCTTCAGTCCGAAAAAGTCTTTGATCTGCGTGCTGGCAATCAATACCGCGATTCCGTTGGTGAAGCCGATCACTACCGGACGCGGAATAAACTTCACGGCCGATCCCATCCCGGTGACGCCGAGAATGACCAGCAGTATGCCGGCCATCATCGTGCACATAAACAAACCATCCACCCCGTGGGTCGCAACAATGCCTGCGACCACGACCACGAACGCGCCCGTCGGGCCGCCGATCTGCGTCTTTGAGCCGCCCAGCGCAGAAATCAGGAACCCAGTCACCATGGCGCAGTAGATACCCGCCTGCGGTGTCAGTCCTGACGCAATGCTGAACGCCATCGCCAGGGGAAGAGCCACCAATCCTACAGTGATACCGGCAATTACGTCTTTTATGAACTTGTTCAGGTTGTAGTCGCGCAGGCACAGGACCGATTTCGGCAGCCAGCGGTCATCCACGGAAAAGGGCACAACGCGAGAAGACATACTTTGCGTTCATTATGACAGACTCTTCTGAGTGTGCCCGCACCATCGGCACGAACCTAGAGGCTCCTAAGCCTTTGAGGGGACGGTGGGTTTTAGAGATTTTCTTGTCAATCATTGATCACAGGGATACTCCCCGGGAAAGACCGCGATACCCTTCAATTCTTCTCTGTAGCTTGGTCTGTCGACGCCGTTCCGTCTGCCCAATGCCCGTCGTACCCACAATTCTCATCATCTTCTCATCATGCTCTCATCTCGGAACGTTTCAGGAGCCCTAGACTCACCTGTGTCTGGCACAGCTGAAGAGATAAACACAAGGGAGAAACAAAATGTCAGAGATGCAGAGAGTTGAGCAGTTTGCCGGCCAGGTGGTGAGCGATCTTGCGGCCGCTATGGCTGGCGTGATGACCAACCTGGGGCACAAGCTCGGTCTTTACCGGGTCATGGCAGAGAGTGGTCCCATCCATTCGGATGAACTGGCGCGCCGAACCGACACGAATGAGCGCTCGGTCCGAGAGTGGCTCAACGGGCAGGTCGCGGGGGGATATGTGCAGTTCGACCCCAACACCAAGCAGTACTTACTGCCGCCGGAACACGCGTTTGTATTGGCCAATCCAGATAGCCCCGCATTCCTTTCGCCGGCTTTCGACGTTGCGGCTACGTTGTGGCACGACGAAGACCAAATCCTCGCCGCTTTTCGCTCTGGGAACGGGATGGGCTGGCACGAACACAATTGCCGGCTGTTCATCGGAACGGAGGCCTTTTTCCGCAACGGATACCGGGCGCACCTGATTCAAAGCTGGATCCCATCTCTCAGCGGCGTCCATGAGCGGTTAGCGAAAGGCGGACGGGTGGCCGATCTCGGATGCGGGCACGGCGCCTCAGTCATCCTCATGGCGCAGGCATTTCCGAAATCAAAGTTCGTGGGAATTGACTACCACGAGTCTTCGATTGCCGTGGCGCGGGAACGGGCAAAACAGGCCGGAGTGGCCGATCAGATCCGGTTTGAATTGGCAACGCCGCGGGTGCTTGCCAGCAGCAAGGAAAAATTCGACCTGGTCTGCTTCATGGATTCACTCCATGACATGGGAGACCCGCTGGAAGCGGTGTGGGCTTCCCGGCAGGCCATGACCCCCGACGGCGTCCTCATGCTGGTGGAACCGTTCGCAAAGGACCGTTCTGAGGAGAACGTCGGCCCGGTAGCAAGGATGTACTACTCGGCTTCGGCGGGTTTCTGTACTCAGAACGCGCTCTCGCAAGGCGGACGCTATTCACTGGGAGCACAGGCCGGGGCTGCACAGTTGCTTGCAATCCTCAAGGATGGGGGGTTCCGCAGCGCGAGGGTGGCGATCGAAACTCCGTTCAACCTGATCCTTGAGGCTCGACCCTGAAGCCACCATTCAACTCCGTGCGGGGGAGCGCAGATTCAGATTGTTGGTCGGTATCGATAGCCAACTCCCCGCACCGTCTCCAACGTGTTTCGGTGCGCTCCCAGCTTCTGTCGGACGGAGCGCACCACGGTCTCAACCACGTTGCTGGTGGACGCTTGCTTTCCATATCCCCAGACCGCCTCAACCAATTCGTAGCGAGCCACGGCCCGGTTCGGCCGGGCCACAAGATACGCGAAGACTTCGAACTCAAGCCGGGTCAGGCCAATTCGGCTTCCGTTCACCACTAACTCACGCGCTTGCTCGTCCAGCAATGGCGAGTAAGACGCAGTTTCGCCTGTTACCGTGCCGGTTTCCTGGACAAGCAGGTTCCCCAGCCAGCCGTCTACGGAATCCACTCCCATATCTAGGCGAAATGTGTGTGGCATTAACCTGTCGAGAACCGGGCGGCCTTCATCCATCAGCCGGAATCCCAATTGCTCGAAGGAGCGCCGATATGGCTCCGCATCGGTGTAGCAGGTATAGATCCAGCGTAGCCGCGGACGCAGTTCCAAATAGGTACGCTTGATGTCGAGCCAGCAGGCTGCCTGTCCAGCGGATGGCCCTTCTCCTGCGTCGCGATCAAACGAACGCCGTACCCAGAGAGTGGCGGCCCGGTCTTCTAAACGCGGCAGGTCCCTGGCCCAACTGGCGGCAAGGGGGTCTCTCGCAATCACATTTTTATGAACCTTCGATGCCACAATTGCCAGGTAGAAACCTTGCACCCCGCCATGTTCACCGCGCACGACAAAAAACGAGTCTGGATGGTAGTGCCACCATTGCTCCAGCGCTTGATGCGACTGTGGCCCATCGAAGTTCTGGATGATCGCTGCAATCAATGCCCCGTCGGTGGCGCGGGCTGGTTCGACGGAAACCGCGCTCTCCGTCGTAGGGAAAAAGCCTTCGCGCAGGTTTTCGTTTTCAAGCAGGTAGAGTACGTCCGCCGTGCAACGCCAGAGATCGGATCGCGGTGCCTGCCGGTATTGGTCACGCACGACCTGCGAAGCGGCGCGCCTGTACGCCTGGTAGCGCACCGGATCACGCGACTTGAGAGCAGCCGTCACCGGTCCGCGAACGGCGTCATGCACCAGGAGTCCGTGAGGACCAGCGCTGACAAAGGGCAGCGCACGGAGTCGGTCCAGTGCTTCCTCGGCTGGGATATGCGGCAGCATCGCCGCAAAGAGCGGCGCGGTGGCAGTTCGGACCAAGCACGCAGCCTCCGCGATCTGTTTGGTTCCTGAATCGGCATCCTCCAGAAAGAGCGCCGCCATATGCTCCACTACCTGATGGCGCGTCGCTGCGTTCGCCCGCACTTGCCCGCCTGCAAAGTGCAGTGCCAATCCCAGGGAGAGTGCCAACGGATGCCCGCGTGCCACTCGATTCAACTCCCCGGCGCTGCCCTTCGGCACTCCCTCCGAGGTCAGATACTCGAGAGCCACTTCCGGAGGAAATGTCTCGAGGAGCATCGAATCAAATAAGCCTTTCCAGGCAGGGGCAATACGCCAGGCTGTCCGGGGTGGCTCGCGACTGGCAAGGACTGTGCGCAGATTGCCACCGAGCGGGGGCAGAAAAACTTGCCTGAGCCAAGAGTCAAGCAGACGGAAGCATTCGTAACTGTCGAGCACCAGGAGAGTGCGCTTGGCACCGTCCGATAGACTCCTACCCACGACCGCGAAATCTTCCGACTCAGAGACGCCGATTTCCCTGCAGATCGCCCGGCACAACGCCGCTGGGGAGGGTTCGCACAAGCGGGCGTCAATCCGCACAACGTACACACCGTTTCCGCCAAGACTTGCTGCGAGGGCATTCAGGAGGTGAGTTTTTCCTATGCCCGGGATGCCCTGAATATGCATCACGAGCGATTTATCCCCTAGAGCAAAGGCCTCCAAGTGCTCGAGCTCGGCGCCACGGCCGGCTAGCACTTGAACCGCACGAGGTTCCAATCTGTCTTCCAGGGGCATCGCCACAGTTTACGCTGTCTATCTTAGGAAACCAGACTGTGATGCTTGGGGGTTCTCGCCAAACTACGACACGCTTCATTCCGCGAAAGGCCACGAAAGTCCGAGTGCTGACGCATCACACCTGCAACTTGCGCAAGTACGGGACGCTCGCCCTCATCTTTTCAAGGTCCATCTCCACGAAGTAGTTTTTGACGCCGCCAATTTTCGCAGCCGTGAAGATCTTTTTCCAGTCCAGCGTGCCTTGTCCCACCGCGACAATCTTTTTCGTGTTCGCGTCCCAGCCCTGCACGTGCATGGAGATGAACCGCCCCGGATATTTCATGAAGTATTTTGCGGCGTCGTACCCCTCGGAAATGGTTGAAACCTGAAACTGAAACTTCACCAGCTTGGGATCGAGCAGGCCGAAGAGCACGTCGTAGGTGCGCTGACCCTCGACTCTCGAAAGCTCGAAGTCTTCGTTGTGAAGACCCTGCTGAATACCCGCCTGTGCGGCCTTTTCGCCCATTTTGTTGTATTCATCGGCCGAGCGTTTCACGTCGTCGAGCGTAGGATTCTTCGGGCCGTTGAGGCTCGGCACCATCATTTGCGTCAGTCCAAGGTCTTTCGCCCACGCGATACGGTCTTCCTGATTGGCACGCAACTCCTCGACACCGAAATGCGAGCTGAGGCAACTGACACCGGCATCGTTCAGAATCCTTTTCAGCTCGCTTCCCTTGTATTTGGCGAGCCCGGCAAATCCGGAATCGTCGTAACCGACGGGCGAGCAGAGTTCGATGGTCTGGAATCCCGCTTGCGCAAGGGTTTTTATAGTGCCAGGGAAGTCCTTGGCGATCATATCGCGGACCGGCCAGGTCTGGCATCCGATGGGAAGGCCGAGCGGATTCGCATGAAGCCCAACTGCGGTGCCCAGCATGAATCCGGCAGCGGCGGCAGTGCTTTTCTTAGCAAAGTCTCTGCGGGAAATTTCCGACATGATTGCCTCCTCATTGAATCGTACGGCTACAGCTCCCATCCTTTGCGCCGCTCGGGCTGTACAAACTTCTGGCCGATTGCGGAGCTGACTTTCAGGTTCATGCGATCCCAGTGCAAGCGTTCTCCCGTGCAGCAAGCGACGTTACCCAAAAGCAGTGTCTCGGTAACTAGCCCCTCAAATTCGAAATTTCCCCCAGGCCTGTTCTTGCCGCCCTTGCAGGCATCGAGCCACTCGCGTTCATTGCCCGGAGAACGAGGCAGCGTCTTCGGCGGCGGCACGAAACTCCGCATCTTCTCTTCCGGAATCAGACGCGGATTTTCGCCGTTAAAGCCGCAGAGAATTTTGCCGTGATCGCCAATGAACAGCAGACCTTCGTCATTTTCATTGCCGCCCTGAAAGGAAACACTTTCTAACAGCTCCTCCGGACGTCGGGGCATTAAACCCCCGTCGAACCAAGTAAATCTTACCGGAGGCATATCGCCTCGAGTGGGAAACTCGTAGCGCACGATCGAAGCCAGTGGGTACGTTTCCTGGTAGCGATCGCTCGAGCTTGCTTCGACCAGCGACGGCGACTCGAGCTTCAGTACGCGAAAGATTGTGTCAAAGCTGTACGACCCCATGTCGCCCAGCGCACCGCAGCCAAAATCGGTCCATCCGCGCCAGGAAAACGGCAAGTAAATGTGATTAAAAGGGCGCTCGGGCGCCGGGCCGAGCCACAGGTCCCAGTCGAGTCCGTCGGGCACGGGATCCTGCTCCTTCGGGCGCTCGATCCCTTGCAGCCAGAACGGGCGGCTTGACCAATTCTGTACCTCGCGGACCGGGCCGATTGCGCCCGCCCATATCCATTCGCAGAGCAGGCGCGTGTCTTCCGAAGCCTGGTTAGCGACCGCGATCTGGGTGGCGACCCCGGTTTCCTTCGCCACCTCAGCCATACGGCGCGCTTCATAGATTGTGTGCGTCAGCGGCTTCTGACAAAAGACGTGCTTGCCTCTTTTCATGGCGGCGATGGACGCGGCGGCGTGAAGATTGTCAGAAGTACACACCACCACCGCGTCGAGGTCTTTTTGCTTTTCGAGTAGTTCGCGGAAGTCAACATAAGCAGAGCATCCTGCGTAATTCGCCGAGCGCTGCTTTGTCGCGTAATAACCGTTCACAACTTTTTGTGCTGGTTCGCGTCCTGCCACGCCACTGGTCACCCGTAACGTATGGCTCAACTGGAGCGGCTGATCAGGGCTCAGCCAGTCCCAGCCGGATTCGACTCCGAGCAGTTTGCGAACTGATTTGCAGAATTCGTGGGTGTCCCATTGCGGATAATTCGCGGCACTTTGAGTCACATCGCAAACAGCGACGCCCTGTACGTCGGGCTCATTCAGGAAGTGCAGCATCACGCGGAAACCCTGCGCGCCCACACCGATAAATGCCAGATTGATCTTGTCGCTGGGAGAAACGTATCCCGGCCCGCCCAGAACACGGCGCGGAACGATGGAGAGACCGATCGCCGCGGCTGTGCTTTGGACAATGAATTTGCGTCGAGAAAGGGGCTTACCGGAAGATTGAGGCTGATTTTTCACTGCGGCCTCCTGAGTGAACTGGGTCCTGTGAATGAAACCGGAGTTTTCCTGATGCGGAATGCTGCCAGGCAAAACTCGTCAGGAATTGTACTGCTCAGCGGCAAGTAGTTGGAGCCTGTGACAATTGGCGAAAAATACGCGCTTCTTGTGACGCGACGCAAGAGCCGCTTGAAACCGCCAAGTTAGCCCGCACAACACAACCAATAGCTTGGGTCTAGGCCGCCCAATGGGTTAATAAAATTAACGTTATTA
>Ga0157374_10000575_pt1 | contig 32602 bp, 30 predicted proteins | sample M25metaG_FD_115308 | JGI IMG/M metagenome (GOLD analysis project Ga0157374, IMG submission 115308) | Miscanthus rhizosphere microbial communities from Kellogg Biological Station, Michigan, USA - M2-5 metaG | ecosystem: Host-associated > Plants > Roots > Rhizosphere > Soil | place: USA: Michigan...
CCTGTTCACCTAAATGGCTGATATTTAATTCGCCGCAAGTATGTGTCCGTAGCATAATGTGTAGATTATAAAAGTTTGCAAACTTACATTTTTGAGGTGAAAGCTGAAAGGTAAAAGCAGAAAGGTTAAGGCAACCTGATTAAATTCGCAATCAAACTCACGAAACGACGAAGCCTTCGCAAATAAAAACAAACAATTGTGAAAAATCCGAAATCAAAATTTAACTTTGCCCAATAATTCTCAAGGGGTGCCTTGCTTTGAGCAATCAAACTGAAAGACAGGCTGAGATCAAACCCATTGTTTAAGTACTAAGTCTTGAGTCAAAAGTCTTAACTCCGAAAACGGACCAATGACTAATGACCACTGACAAATGCCTGAACATACACCTGATCCGGATAATGCCGGCGTAGGGAGAGGTAAAAGTTAAGTGTACTGCGCATTCCAACCCTGGTGCGCAGATGGTTTAACAAGTTTTATTTATTCACATTTTGAAAAATTTATTTGCGGCGTTATTCGCCCTGTTGTTGCCTGTCCTGGCAACGGCCCAGTTTTCCATTTCAGGAAAAATCACTGATCAGCAAACCGGAGCTACTTTGCCCGGAGCCACCATCTCTATTAACCCAACACTGACCACCGTTTCAGATGCGCAGGGCGTTTACAAATTCAACAACCTGCCCCACGGTAATTATGTGCTTAAGGTAAGTTATATCGGTTATCAGGCTTTTGAGAAGCAGATTGCATTAAATTCAGATCAAACACTGAACGTTTCACTAAGTACCAGCAGCAGGCTAACCGAAGAAGTTACAGTCAGTGCCACGCGGGCATCAAACAACTCGCCGACTGCTTTTACTAATCTGAATAAGAAGGATATTGATAAAAACAACTCAGGCAGAGGCTTTGAGTATCTGCTGGAGCAAACACCTTCTACGGTAGTCACCTCAAATGCAGGGGCGGGCGTAGGTTATACCAGTATCCGTATACGCGGCTCGGACGCTACCCGGACCAACGTTACCCTGAATGGCATCCCGCTGAATGACGAGGAAGACCAGGGCGTTTATTTTGTTGACCTGCCTGATCTGGCGTCATCCGTCGATAATATTCAGGTACAACGTGGCGTAGGTACATCAACCAACGGTGCCGGTGCTTTCGGTGCCAGCATCAATATACAAACTATTACCCGCCGGGACACCGCATATGCGGAGCTGAACAATTCCGCCGGATCATATGGTACAATTAGAAATACCGTCAATGTGGGGACAGGTTTGCTTGGCGGTCATTTCAGTTTTGACGGGCGATTGTCGAGAATGAATTCAGATGGGTATATTGACCGGGCCTCATCACAGCTAAAGTCTTACTTTCTAAGCGGCGCTTATTACGGTAAAAGCAGTGTGTTACGCCTCAATGTATTTTCGGGCTATGAAAAAACTTACCAGGCCTGGGACGGCGTGCCGGAAGACAGTATAAAATATGGCAACCGCAGGTATAATGAACTGGGTTATATCGCTTCGGGCAATAGTTATTATAAAAACCAAACCGACAATTACACCCAGAACTACTATCAGTTACTTTACGATCAGCAGCTTGGCAGCAAGCTTTCATTTAGCGGAGCATTGCATTACACAAAAGGCTTTGGCTATTACGAAGAATATAAAAACGCCGATTCGCTGAAAAATTATGGCGTCACGCCAGTTACAATTGGCGGAACTACAATAGAAACCTCAGACCTTGTGCGCCGATTATGGTTAAACAATGATTTTTACGGCCTCACCTATAACTTAAACTACAAGCCCGACGATAAGCTGAACATGACACTTGGCGGGGCTTATAATGAGTATAAGGGCGCCCATTATAATAATCTGGAATGGACGCAGGAAAGCACCAATGTTCCGCCCGATTATGAATATGAGCGTGATAATGCTAAAAAAACCGACTTCAACATTTTTGGCCGTGCAGAGTATCATGTTGGTAAAGTGTTGTTTTATGGCGATTTGCAGTACCGGCATATTTACTATTCGTTCTTAGGCTTCGATGCGGCTTTGAATAGTGCACAGCAGTCGGTTGAGCTTAACTTCTTTAACCCTAAGGCGGGTATCACCTATGAGATCGATCAGCATAGCAATGTTTATGCATCAATCGCCGTTGGTAATCATGAGCCCAGCCGTAGTGAGTATACCGGATCATCGCCACAAAATCGTCCCAAACCGGAGAACCTGAAAGACCTGGAGATAGGCTACCGCTACAGCGAACCATCTTTTAGCGCCAGCATTAATGGTTTCTATATGCTTTACAAAAACCAGTTGGTGCTGACTGGGAAGCTGGATACTGTTGGCGAAGCCATCCGCACCAATATAAAAGACAGCTACCGGGCAGGTATTGAAGCAAGTGCCAGAGTGAAAATTGCTGAGCCATTAAGTTGGTCAGTAAATGCAAGTGTAAGCACTAATAAGGTGAAGAATTTCCAGCAGTATCTTCAAAACTATGATACCGGGAATGTTGACTTAACCCAGTACAAAAAGACTGACATAGCCTATTCACCAGATTTTGTAGGATCAAGTGTGATCAGCTACCGCCCAGTAAAAAATGCCGAGATCGCTTTTATCAGCAAATATGTAAGCAGGCAATATTTGGATAATACCTCCACATTAAGCCGTTCATTAGACCCATACTTTGTGAATGATGTGCGCCTGAATTATAATTTTAGCATAAAAGGCATAAAAAATGTTGGTGTAGGATTGCTGGTTAATAACATATTCAGCAAGAAATATCAATCGGATGGCGCAACCTATCCAGATATAGAAGGCGGTAAAGTGGTGAACTATAACTATTTCTTCCCACAGGCGCCAATCAATTTCCTGGCTTCGCTGAATCTTAAATTTTAACAGCCATGCAACATTGGGTAACACTTTTTGAAGAACAGATAAGGGAGACCACCTGGCTGCAATGGGCAGCGGTTCTGCTTGGTATAGCTGAAGTGTTGTTTGCCCGTGTGAATAACATCTGGCTGTATCCAACGGGAATAGTGGGTACCCTGATCTCTATTTACCTGTTACTGGTAGTACAATTGTATGCCGAATCCGCACTCAATTTGTACTACCTGGTTATGAGCGTTTATGGTTGGATCTATTGGTTAAAAAAGAAAAACGAAACGCAGGTAAAGATCAGCTGGTGTAACAAGAGCGAGTGGGTAATCAGTCTTGCGATCACATTTGTAGGTTGGTTGGTCTTATACCTGTTGCTCAAAAACTTTACGCCGTCCAACGTTCCTGTTTGGGATGCATGGGTATCATCAACCGCCTGGGCTGGCATGTGGCTATTGGCCAGAAGAAAGATTGAGAACTGGATATTTCTAAACGTTTCCAACCTGTTCGCTATCCCCTTATTGTTTTATAAAGGACTGCCCATGTTTGCCGTGCTTACCCTGTTCTTGTTTGTGGTCGCTTTTTGGGGATTCTTTGAATGGAAAAATATCATTAAGAAAGAAAAATCAACTTTATCTGCTCACCCGGTAATGTCGACATAAATGGAAATTAAACACCCTTCCTATTATCTGCAGCCTGATTGGGTAAAGATCATCCGTGAAAGAGCTCCTGAAGCGGAAAGTATGGCCCAACTGCACCCCGATCAGTTGGCTGTTATTTATGAACAGGGATGGTTTAAGATATTGGCGCCCGCTGTGTACTCCGGTCGTGAGATGTCTTTACCTGAATTAGTTCGCTTAGAAGAAAGTATCAGCTGGGCGGATGGCAGTGTAGGTTGGGTAGTTACCTTATGCTGTGGGGCAGGTTGGTTCGGCGGATTCCTGCAACAGGAAAAGGCAAAGGCTGTCTTCGGCAATTCAAAAGTTTGCCTGGCGGGAAGCGGCGCGGCAACCGGTACAGCCACAGTCACCGAAAATGGGTACATCATTAACGGTACCTGGAAATATGCGAGTGGTGCGCATCATGCTACCCATTTTACGGCCAATTGTATCATCAAAAAGAGCGATGAAAATGTATTGGATGAAGAAGGAAATGCATTGATACTACCTTTTATATTCGATAGTAAAGACGCAGAAGTTTTCCCTGCATGGAAGTATGTCGGGATGATGGGCACAGGCAGCGATGCATTTAGGGTGACAAACCTTGTGGTAAATGGCGATTGCTGTTTTAAGATCGATCCAACTGCTGCTGTTATTGATAGTGCTTTATATCAATACCCATTCCTGCAATTGGCTGAGGCGACCCTGGCGGCTAACATTTCGGGTATCGCTATTCATTTCATGGACCTTTGCGCAGAAATCTTTGACAAGAAATTGGGCATGGACAAATATTCTGAAGCCCAAAAGAATATCTTAAAGAAAACCCTGACGCGATTACAGGATGAACTTGGGATTGAAAGATCGGAGTTTTATATAGCCATTGATAGTTCATGGAATGGCTGCAATGAAAAAGCTTTGGACGCTGTAAGCTCAACCAGCAGAAAACTAGCCAAAACAGCCCGAGAATGCGTGGATCAGCTTTATCCCTACTGCGGATTACAAGCTGCCAATCCCGAATCGGAGATCAATAAGACCTGGCGCGATATTCATACGGCAAGCCAGCATTCGCTGCTCACATTTCCAATGTGAAAGCATTAATTTTAAGTTGGCGTAACGCAAATATCACATTGAATTTTAATTGCATTGCTGATATTTGCGCTTTCATTAAACTGATCACAGATGAAGCTTAAACATCTACTTTTAATACCTGTTGCCATTGCTTCGATAACCCTTTCGGCACAAACAAAAAAGAAAACCACAACAAAAACTACTGCGACTGCTCCTGCAACTGCTACTACCCTGCCCCGTCCAAAACTGGTAGTTGGCATCGTTGTGGACCAGATGCGTTGGGATTATTTATATCGCTACTATGAACGCTATGGAGACAGCGGTTTTAAGCGTTTACTGAATGATGGTTTCACCTGCGAAAATACACTGATCGATTATATTCCAACTGTAACCGCAGCGGGCCACACCTGTATTTACACCGGCTCTGTACCTGCTTTGCATGGTATTGCCGGAAATGATTTTGTTGTTCAGGCTACCGGGCAATCGTTGTATTGTACACGTGATACATCTGTTAAGGCCGTGGGGTGCCCGCCGGCTGTAGAAGGGCAAAATTCACCTCGTAATTTGCTGACCAGCACCGTTACCGACGAACTCCGACTGGCGACAAATTTCAGATCAAAAGTAATTGGCATTGCATTAAAAGATCGTGGCGGCATCCTGCCTGGGGGCCATACAGCAAATGCTGCTTATTGGTATGAAGATAAGTCAGGCAACTGGATAACCAGCACTTATTACATGAATGATCTTCCGCAATGGGTGAAGGACTTCAACGATCAGAAACTGCCGGAAACCTATTTGAAACAGGATTGGATACCAGCCTATCCAATGGATTCATACGTACAGAGTACTGCCGATATTAACCGCTATGAAGGTAAGTTTAAAGGTACCGATACACCAAGTATGCCGGTAAAAACATCGGCATTATATAAAAACAATTTAGGGTTGATCAGATCAGTTCCTTATGGTAGTACTTTGACACTGGACATGGCTATAGCCGCTATTAATGGTGAAAAATTGGGCCAGGGTGATGTTACTGATTTCCTGGCGGTAAGCTTTTCTTCTACTGATTATGTGGGCCACCAGTTCGGCCCAAACTCTATTGAAATAGAGGATACCTACCTTAAGCTCGACCGCGATTTTGCTTCGTTCTTTACTTTTTTGGATGCCAAGTTAGGTAAAGGTAATTATACCGTGTTTTTAACGGCTGATCACGGTGCGGCCCATAATCCTAATTTCTTACTTGATCATAACATCCCTGCAGGCATGTGGAGCAGCAATACGGTAAGAACTGACTTAAATAAATATTTGCTGGAAAAATATAAAGTGGAAAATCTGGCCATTAGTTTTGGCAACTACCAGGTTAGCCTCAATAATGCCTCCATAAAATATGCGAGGCTTAATGAAGAAGCCATCAAGAAAGATTGTATTGATTTTTTAAGTAAGCAGGAGGGTGTGGCTTATGCTATCGATATGGCAAAAGCATCAACTTCCAATATACCTGATGAATTACGTACCCGCATCATCAATGGTTATAACGTTGAACACAGCGGCGTGATACAGATCATCCTAAAACCTGGATGGTTTGATGCTTACGCAAAAACCGGAACCACGCACGGTACCTGGAACCCTTATGATGCACACATTCCATTGGTGTTTATGGGCTGGGGTATACCGCATGGCCATTTAAACCGCGAAACCCACATGACAGATATCGCTGCCACAGTAGCTGCTTTATTACACATACAAGCGCCGAACGGATGTATAGGGAAACCTATAACCGAGGCATTAAAATAATATCCAATCCCTCTCCAAAAATGGAGGGGGATTTAGTTTTAATACAAACTATTTGCTTAATTTTCGGTTGAGAAAAAACTAGTCGCTAATCACTGATTAACTAATCACTTAAAAAGTGTCCTCTCATCATATCGTCCGCGAAAAACAGGAACCTGCACTGCTCGTACTCGGTTTGGATACCTTTCCGGCCGAGATGCTCGGGCAATTGCTTGAATGGAATCCCACAGTGATCACTACTAAAGAAACAGCTCAGCACCTGATCGATTTTGGCATTAAGATCGACTGGGTAATTACTGATAATCCCCATAGTTATATTCAATCCGACGTTAAGTTTATGCCTGTGGGTAATGATACCCCGGCCGAGGCTGCTTTAAAATACCTGGTCACGCACAATTATCCGGCAGTGAATGTGATATGCGATGACCTCCAGCTAAAGGATTTCCTGTTTTTTGCCGACAAGATCAACCTGGTGATATTTCATAGTGATCAAAAGATTTACCCTGTTCACTCCGGCTTCAGTAAGTGGAAACCTGCCGGCGATAAGATCGAAATTTTAACTCACCCGCATGAAGTACGCTATAGCGGACTGGACCCTTTAGGTAATCATCAATTTACAACAACACAAGATGGTTTTTTCAGTCTTCGGTTTGATGAACCGCCCTTTCTATTCATTGCCGAAAAGATTTAATAAAATCCACCTTATTTGTCAGCAATTTGTTAAATCAAAATCTTTGTTTTCATGTAAATCAAAAAGAATTCCAACTTGTTTATTATATTTACGTTTTACAAAAAGTTGGGGTAATACTTAATTATTGTAAAAGGCCACGTTTGCTGATTTTTTTAACTGACACATTAAACCTTTAGTATTAAACTTAGTCAAACCAATAACTAAGCCGAACCCCAGCGCAGTTATCAAAGGATAATCATTACCAAAATCATGAAAAAGACATATAAATATTTGTTTACCATTGCTGTAAATGGCCTATTATGTTCGTTTATAGCGCTGTCTGCTAATGCTCAGCATAGAACTGCCAGCGGCGGTGGGAGCTCATCAGGCGGAAGTTCATCAAGTGGAGGTTCATCAAGTGGGGGCTCACGCCCATCCAGCGGTTCATCCGGAGGCGGAAGCCCAAGCTTCAGGCCATCATCTGGTAGTTCAACAAGCAGTGGTTTTCACCCGTCTTCAAATAGCAATGGTGGCTTCAGACCTTCAGTAAGCAGTGTTAACAGACCTTCATATAGTGGTGGTGGCTACAATAGGCCTCCAGGCAGCATCGGCTATGCAAGACCGGGAGTTAATCCTAATAGTCGTGTTGCAATAGCCCCGCAACGCTTTACAAATGGTATTGCAAGTGCCCATAGAGTAGGTATTGTAAACCCTGGGGTAACTGCTTATGGCAGTCAGGTTACTGCGCGTAGCTATGTTGGCGGTCGTGGCTATATTGGTCAGGGAGGCAGAGCTTCAGTAGGTGCAGGCGGACGTGGCTTTTATGGGCCTTCTTATTGGAGAACTCGTGGCTATTATCACTACTACCACGGTTACTACGGCACTTATTATGCTCCGCGCTTAGGTTTCAGCATTGGATTTTTACCTTATGGATACTATCCTTTTTACTATGACGATGCTGAGTTCTTCTATAGCGGTGGTTTGTTCTATCAATATGATAATAACGAATATACCGTAGTTGAACCACCAGTTGGTGCAGAAGTAAATAGCCTGCCATCAAATGCACAATCTATTGTGATAAACGGTGAGCAGTATTATGAAGCTAATGGCGTGTATTACCAGGCAATCACGAAAGATGACGGCACTATTAGTTACCAGGTTGCCGGTAAAGACGGCGAGCTGAACACCAACAATCCAAACGGTGATATGGATCAGCAATTACCTCAGATTGGAGACATCGTTCAATCGCTTCCTCCAAATTGCCGTAAGATTAGCCTGAATGGCGAAAAGTATTTTGTATCTGAAGATGGTTACTACTACCAGGAAGCACGCGACAACAATAACAACAAAATTTATAAAATTGTCGGCACACCTGATGACGGCCCTGCAGAGCAGCAGTAATTCAGGCAAATAATATTGAAAAGGGATGATTTCTTCATCCCTTTTTTTGTGCCAAAATTTAAGATTGTCGTTGCAAATGCTATAATAGTATTATTAGGCTGACCGTTAAAACAAATAAAATAACCAATGATATTCCGTAATTTATTTATGTTAAAACATCTAACTATACTGCTTTCTATTATACTCTTCAGCACCTCAGTTTGCGGTGGTGTTAAAAATCACTCTGATTTAAAATTATATAAAGCCGATAACCCAGGTATCCAGTATTTTGGCAGGGTTGATTTTTCAGATCCACTAAAGCCCCGTTTTTGGTCGCCAGGGGTCTACATAGTTTTCAAGTTTAAAGGAACAGCTTTTGACCTGATCATCAATGATGAATCGAATGGTAATAACCATAATTATATTGAGATCGCGATTGATGACAACCCTCTTTTGAGGATAAAATTAGAAGATAAACTTAATGACAATAAGATCGCATACGGATTGGCCGACGGCGAGCATATTGTTACTATTTGCAAAGATACAGAATCAGGTATTGGTTATATGGAGTTTGTTGGCATACGGTGCCATGAGCTGTTGCCCGCTCTACCAAAGCCAACACGAAAAATAGAATATATCGGCGACTCCATTACGGCAGGGACGGGCCTGGACATTTCTGCAATGCCTTGCGATAATGGCCAATGGTATGATCAGCATAATGCTTATATGAGTTATGGTCCACTTACCTCACGAGCTCTGAATGCACAATGGCAGTTAACTGCCGTAGCAGGCATAGGTATGACCCACAGTTGTTGCAATATGGATATTGTAATGCCAGATGTCTTCGATAAACTTTACCTGCGTGATAATAAAATCTCATGGGACTTTAACCGCTACCAGCCTGATGTCGTGACCATTTGCCTGGGGCAAAACGATGGCGTGACTGATTCCACTCTATTTTGCAGCGCCTATGTGAAGTTTATCAATACACTGCGTTCACATTATCCGAAGACGGATATTATCTGTTTAAACAGCCCGATGGCTAATGATACGCTGACTGCAGCTCTAAAAAATTATCTTACAGGTATCACCACGTATTTAAATAACAATGGGGATAAAAAGGTTTATAAGTATTACTTCTCCAAAAGGTATCATAATGGATGTGGTGGGCATCCTGATATGGCAGAACATAAGCAGATCGCCAATGAGCTAACTGCTTACATTAAGCAAGTTGAGAATTGGTAATTACGGAAACTGCAGAATCAGGTTAGGATCAGGAATATTTTGCAGGTAACTCTCTTTTTCTGAGTAATAACCTACGCCTGGATAATCGCCCCGTTTACCCTCCATATCAAACATCAGTTGAAAATGTAAGTGAGGCGGCCAGTGTCCATTCACACTCTGATTGCCGAATACCGCTATCTGTTCATCTTTGGCTATGTGTTTTCCAATGGTTAATCCATTAAGACTTCCGCGGTTTAAATGACCATATAATGTATATAAAGTTAAGCCATCCAATTCATGCTGTAGAATAATAGTTGGACCATAATCACCAAAATGGTCATTGTCCTGAAAACTGTGTACTATGCCTTCTATCGGCGAGTAAACGGGTGTACCGGCGTCCGCCCAGATATCAACGCCTAAATGAAGGCGGCGTGGCTCTTCTTCGGTATTAAATAGTTCGCTACGGGCATACAGGGTACGGTGTTCCATATAACCACCTATGCCGTACCTGCAATTATTTTCTTTTAATGTGGAGTTTACCCAGGAACTGAACTTTTCTGTATTCAGTACATCTTCCGGGCTTAGTTCGGTATTAGTTGCCGTAAAATCGAATGGAAAAAGTCCGTCAGTTTCAGGGTTGTAGTCAACTACTTTTCCTATTCTGTCCGGATGCGATTTAATGTAGCTTGATAACAGGGTATGCTTATTCATGAAGCAGTACCCTTATTCAGTATCGGGCTGTCTCTCTTCTTTGCTAATCTTATCGAAAATCTTATCCATGCGCTCAACGTATTCACTGGTATCATCCACAAAAAACTCAAGCTGGGGAATAATTCGTGCCTGGTCCTTTATGCGGGCCCCGAGTTTATAGCGTATCTCTGAGGCGTGTGCCTTGATGGTATTCAGTGCCAGTTTGGTGTCGCTGATATTAAAAAAGCTTAAGAAAACACGTGCGATCGCCAAGTCGGGTGTCACCCTTACTTTGGTGATAGTGATCAATGTATTTGGCAAAAGGTTTAAGCCTTCGCGTTGAAATATGGCTGCTAAATCCTGTTGTATTACTCCTGCAAATTTCTGTTGACGTTTCGATTCCATGTTTTTTAGCTGAAAGGTAAAAGCATAAAGCTAAAAGCTATATAACTGCGATTTTGTTTTATTTTCCAGGTAAGCTTTCGGCTTTCTGCCTTAAGCTTTCCGCTTCAAAACAAATTTACAATTCCTCTTTGATCTCTGCGAGTCTTTTAACACTTAATCGCGCACTAATTCCGGATGCAATTGCTGCTATGGCAGTTACAGTTAAAAATACCAGTATGAAATCCATAAATTTCAACGCAACCGGGTAGGCATCAATTGCCGTGAGATTATCGCCAAATTTGATAAAGCCGAACTGTTCCTGCAAAATACAAAAGATCAAACCAACCACCATGCCTGCAATACAACCGATAATGGATATCATCATTCCCTCGTAAAAGAAAATGCGCTGTATTAGCTTCTTATCAGCACCAAGACTGGTCAATATAGCAATGTCCTTTTGCTTATCAATCACCAGCATGGTTAGCGAGCCGATGATATTGAATATAGCGATAATCAACACAAACACCAGGATCATGAAAATGAACCAGCGTTCATAGTTCAAAGTTTTGTACAAGTCGGCGTTTTGCTCATACCGGTTTTTAACAATGAACCTGTCACCTATTTTAGTCCTTATATCGTTTTGAACCGATTCAAGATCGATACCCTTTTTATAATTGAGGTCGATATGCGAAACATTGGTGGGTTCGTTCAGCAAATCGCGCATAAAATCAATAGGTGTAATGATCAACCCGTTAAAATCCTGCTGAATATTGAATATGCCTGATGGATAAATATACCGCACTTCAAAAGCGCTTAGCGGATCGGCCCCACTGGATGCATTCCTTCGTGGCGAGTAGATTTGCAGCGGTGAAAGCTGATCGTGAATATTGACTGATAATTTCCCCTGAACGGTTGCACCTATTACTGCATAACTATGTCCGTTATCTTTAAGAGTAAATGAGCCTTTTTCGACAGTGCTGTCTAACTGCTTATTATTTAAAAATTCCTCACTTACACCCATTACCGTACCTATGAATTGCCCGGTAGTTCCATAACGGATCAGCGCTTTTTCCTCTAGTACTTCTGTAAAAGAAAATAGTTTTGAATCACGATGCAGTGCTTTAAAATAGGCGGTATTCGGGTTAAATGTTTTGCCTTGTTTGGATTCGATCTTTATCTCAGGCGTGAAATTGCTGTAGAGGTTTAGGATAACCTTCTCGAAACCGTTGAATACCGAAAGAATGATGACCAATGCCGCACTGCCAATGAACACCCCGAGCATAGATACCCCCGAAATAATATTGATGGCATGCATCTTCTTACTCGAAAAAAGGTACCGCTTAGCTATGTAGATCGAAGTATTCAAAAGGTTGTACGTTTTACGTATTACGTTATACGTTTCATTTTCCGCTAAAACTACGTAAAACGTATAACTTCAAACGTATAACTTAAAAAAACGGGTTATGCTTTTTCTCGAAGCCGATAGTGGTTTCAGGACCGTGGCCAGGATAAACCACGCAATCATCCGGAAGCGTAAATAGTTTTTCACGAATATTGCTGATCAACTGATCATAGTTTCCGCCGGGAAGATCAGTCCGGCCGATGCTTCCTCTAAATAACACATCACCACCTACAAGGAAATTACGGGGTTCATTATAAAAGCAAAGATGCGCAGGTGAGTGGCCCGGAGCAAATATCAATTGCAATTCTGTATTACCAAAAGAAACAGTTCCGGTTTCTGGCAGATAATGATCAGGCAACGGTGACATCTCATATCTGAAACCCATTTGCGGCGCATAAGCGGGAACTGTAGCAAGCACACTAGATTCGCCTTTATGAAACTGAGGTTTCAATCCGTACTGATCGAATATAAACTTATTGCCCAACACATGGTCGATATGGCAATGGGTATTCAGCAGCAAAACTGGCTTTAGCTGATTATCCCTGATGAAATTCACCACCACATTCTGCTCTGAAGCCGTGTACATCCCCGGATCGATAATCACGCACTCACGTGTTTCATCAAATAGGATGTAAGTATTCTCCTGGTAAGGATTATTTACGAATGATCGGACTTTAGACATTGTTCTTATTTCGAATTACTTCCACCTGAATGTTTTAATCATGGTATCTATATCCTTTTTTACAAACTTCAGCACTGGCTGTATAGAATCCAGCCGTGGCGTGCTATTAAAATAAAGCGCCCCACGCATATAGTTTTTTACGCTGTCGGTAATAAAAAATTGTACTGACGACGCCGCGTTCCCATCAATAGTATAGTAGATGCCATACACTTTCCTTTCGGCATTGTGAATGATAGCCTGATCGATTGAAGTGGCTTTTACCGAGTGTTTGAAGGCAAAATTACGGGCATCCTCGGTCAGCTCATCAAATACCTTTTTTGAGGTGATGCTTTCATAGCTCAGGTGAAGTGTGCCGTTAAACTGCGGAAACTGCATATTGAGCAGGTATTTCATATTGGTCAGCTTCTTGTCCTTTCTTTCCGGGGCAACATTCATATCCTTTTCTATCACAGCATATTTGGGGTAGATGAATGTAAATGGGTATTGGCTATTATATTGCTGGTATGCCTTCTCAGGAAAAACAATACGAAAATATCCGCGAGGCTTTGGCGAATAATCGTGATTGCCATTGCAAGCGGCTATCAGCAACAAAACCGGCAGAAGCCATAATAATTTTTTCATGGATATATTTTTTTTGAATTCCATATTTCCCAGGATCTTTCAGCCTGCAATACTAACATTTCATATCCATTTTTTGTAGCAGCGCCCATTTCGGCCCCTTTTTTCAAAAACAAGGTTTCTTCAGGATTATAGATCAGATCGTAAAGCAAATGCTCATCCGTAATAGCTTCGTACCGTATTGGGGGGCATTCATCTACATTTGGAGACGTGCCGATAGGCGTGGTATTAATGATCAGTTTATGCTGCTTGATATGATGCGGCTTTAAATCGCTGAACAAAATATTTCCTGGTGCAGGCTTCCGTGTAACCACTTTAAAATTGATGCCCAGGTTGTCCAGCGCGCATTTAACTGCTTTGGCGGCGCCACCATCACCTAAAATCAATGCTTCGTCGTGATGACGTCTCAGCAAAGGTTTTAATGAATGTTCGAACCCGAAGATATCGGTATTGAAACCTTCCAGCCTGAAATCGTGACCTTTTATACCTACTTCGCCCGTAAAAGCAGCAGTAACCGGACTTTCGGCTGTTATACGGATACAATTTACCGCACCTGCCGTTCGTGCATCATGCTCGATCCAATCCAGATATTTAAGCACATGAATTTTATGCGGAACGGTGACATTCAGTCCGCATAAATCAGGGTGGCTTTGCAATAAGGCAGGCAACTCATTGATATGTTCTATAGGGAAAAGATCGTATTTGGTGTCCGTTATTCCTTCCGCTTCGAACTTGGCAGTAAAGAATTTTTTTGAAAATGAATGAGAAAGCGGAAAGCCAATAAGCCCGTATTGTTTCATTGTTGAGATATGGGGTTTGTGTATGGAGTATGACACAACATCATGCTGTAATATTAGCAAAATAATACTAAAGGATGGAATTCAGTTGGCAGTTTGCTTTGCTGCTCTTAGATTTTATCCCTCCCGGCCTCCCATGATCTCAGCTACCATGTACCCACATCTTTATGCATCGTCCCATCGGGGCAATATGTTGGTAGAAACAGAGGCACAATAGCCATTTTTGCGCCGTAGGTGCAATACATCTTCGCCATGTTTAATGTTGCACCTACGGCGCAAAAACCCATCACGATATTATTTCTACCAACATTTGGCTCCCAGCGGAGCCGTCTTTATTAAGAGAAATACTTGTGGGCACACTCTCCCTGCCCTTAGGGAGAGATGTCCGGCGCAGCGTCGACAGAGTGGGTAGAAATTTAGGACAAGGGGTAACTGATAACCAAACACCCTAATCTCCAATCTCTAACCTCTAATCTCCCAAAAAATTAATAGTTTCGCCCCATGCTTACTGTTGAGAAGATCGGCGGGACATCGATGAGTGCGCTTGCCGACGTATTGAATAACATTATTTATTTCGAACGCCAGGGCGAGAGCCTGTATAACCGCGTGTTTGTCGTGTCGGCGTTTTCGGGAGTTACCAATCTGTTACTCGAAAATAAGAAGACCAAAGAACCAGGTGTATACCACCAGATTGCCAATAACGAAGATTTTCACGGCCTCTTGAACCAACTGGTTGCGCAGCTGAAGGAGATCAACAAAAAATATGAGTCGCTGGGTTTGGATGTGAGGGTTGCCGATGCTTTTATTGAGCGCCATGTGAAGAAGGCGGAGACGTACCTGGATAATTTGGTGGATGTGCTGGCGTCGGGCTATGTGAGCCGTGAGGGTATTTTGCAAGCGGCGCGCGAGATTCTGGCGTCGATAGGCGAAACGCACTCGGCTTTCAACCTGTCGAATATCCTTCAAAACAAGGGTGTTAACGCTAAGTTTATCGACCTGGGCGGTTTTGATGATATGCGCCCTTTCACCATCGATCAGCGTATACGCGACGTGTTTTCCAACATCGACCTGGCATCGTGCATCTGCATCGTGACGGGCTATGCCAAAGGTACCGAGGGTATTATGCGCGAGTTCGACCGCGGTTATTCGGAGGTCACCTTCAGTAAGATTGCACAGATATTAAAACCTGAAGAGGCTATTATTCATAAAGAGTACCACCTCTCAACCGCCGATCCGGGACTGGTTGGGGTGGACAATTGCAAACCCGTTGGCTTTACCAATTACGACATCGCCGATCAGCTGGCAGACGTGGGCATGGAGGCTATTCACCCCAAGGCGTCGAAACCTTTGGAGATAAACGGCATTAACCTTCGTATCAAAAACACCTTTGAACCGGCACACCCGGGAACACTGATCACCAAGGATTATGTGTCGACCCTGAAGCGTGTGGAGGTGATAACCGGCTACGACAAGATGCTGATCATCGACGTGTACGACCCACTGATGGTAGGCAACGTGGGTAGCGACTTGCAGATAATGCAGGTTTTTTACGATCACCGCATCAGCTACACCTTTAAGGCTACCAGCGCCAACAGTATTTCGATAGTGATATGGGAGAGCGATTTCTCGCAGAAGCTCATCGACGACCTGGGCAAGAAGTTTGAGAAGATAACGGTAGAAAAATCTGCCCTGGTATGCCTGCTCGGCTCTAACATGGATCAACCCGGACTACTGGCCCGCAGCACCGAAGCCCTGGCAAAAGAAGACATCAACATCATCAGCGCCGGTATGGCCCTGCGCAAAGTGAACATCCAGTTCCTGATAGCCCGCGAGCATTTTAAAACGGCTATTATTGCGCTGAATAAGGCGGTAGGGCAGTAGTTCAGTTGGCAGTGAGCAGTTTGCAGTAATGGGTATCATGCCGAAATGGGTGTCATACTAAAAGGGGGGTGTCATGCTGAGGCACTCGAAGCACGGTGCGTAAAGGCCTTACTGCACATTATCCGAACAATATCCGTCATCCCGAACTTGTTTCGGGAACCCACGGGACATGTCGCCGCCGTGATGCAGACTTAGCATTTGGGGTGCTGAAACAAGTTCAGCATGACGTCCTTTTCAGCCAACCTATCAAACCCCATCCTCAGCAACGCCAAAGCGTAATCTTTGTCACTAACACTACGGATACAAAAGCTTATCCAACCGGTATTCTTAAAGGTGTGATGATCACTGATACGGCCATCGGGCATGAGTTGTGCCTTCACCGATCGGCTCATCAGCATATCCAGCAGACCGTTGCTGTGGATATGTCCTATTTCCCTGCCTTTATAGTTAAACTGCATACCGCCATATTTATGAATTACAGAAGTGGTATGTTGCCATCGCAATACTTCAGCTTCGATCTCATCCATCCAATCTAACAGGATGGGTTTGTTGAAATAGGTCCATAACTTCAGCCAGCCATCAAACAACCAACCCAATGTAGGTACCGATTTCAGAAAACCAAGATGCTGGGTTACAAAGGTGAACATTTATTTGGCTTCGCTAAGTTCCTTAATATGCTCCATCACTCTCAGGTGCACATTGCGGGTGATGCTTTGCGCCCAGGTATCGTAATACCATGTGGGGAAAACATACAGCTTATACCAGCTATTGCCAACCAGCGTGGTGGTGCCATTGCCGTTATCTTTCAGCAGAAACTGGCCCTGCTCGATGTCGATATGCCCCATAATCTCCGGGTCGCGGGGCTGGTTGGTGATGGCGAAGGTGAGGTTTTTGTTTTCGTCGTACGTGACGATCTTTTCATCAAAAGTATAACCATTGCTAAAAATGCATTTCCGTTTAGCACCGAGGTAATAACCCTCAACAGTCGACTCAACCGGGCTGGGCATACCGATTTTGAACAGCCAATATTTGTTTTTCTCTTTTATCCGCTTAAAGGCCACTACATTCTTCCAAACCTGCTGTGGAGGAGCGTTAACGACGATGGTATCAGAAACCATGTTTTCGTAATGATGCTCAGACAGAGAATCGGTAACAAATACAATCAACATTAAACCGACGATGCTGATGTTAAGGGTATTGTTTTTTCGCCTAAACATGGCTCTGCCAATGAAAGCCCCGATAATAATAGAGGCAAATAGCAAAGGTGAAACAATAATGAGGCAGATAACTCCCTCTCCGAGGAATATAGAGGCCAGTACGATAGTAATACAGCCATTCATAAATGATTTGCCGATCATCTCGCGCCCGGAAAGTTCTGAATTGCGCCAAAACCAGGCACTAATAATGCCCATCAGCATGGGGATAATAATAAACTCTGAAAAGACGAAAACGCCGCCTGCATCGATATGTGTGTCTATTATAAAATATTTGTTAATGCCGATAGCGCCTACAGCAAATAAGTTTGAAATGCCATAAGCCTTAAGATCGGTAAGGAGGTTCTTCCTGTTCATGATAAGTGTTAGTTAAGGGTTAAGATAGGATTTGTTTTGATATGTTCCAGTTTTTTGGCGTAACGATAGCCGAGGTACAGCGGAATAATGCCGACGATGCCAAAGCAGCAATCGACCAACGTCCAGCCAACGGGGATTTCTCTTAAAGGTCCGGCAATAAATGCATGCGGAACGATGAGCACACAGGCGATCATACCAAACTCCAATACCCAGATGTTGCGCACAGGGTCGCGCAACGGACCTATAAAAGCGATAGCAATAACGATATGTGCAAATGCCAGCCAGTCGGTACCGTAGGCAATGAAAGGATAAGTCGCATTGGTAGCAGCTACGGCATGATAAACCATATTAATCCATTGCTGTAGTCCTGTGGCAGTATGGTTGCTTGCGATAAGCGACAGTTCGCTTTCAATCGGAAAGGCGGTAATGCCGCTTAGTACTAAGCCTGTTATGAAGAAGATAAGTAACAGGCGGATGCGAGTTTTAAGATGTTGTTCGTGTGTTTTCATAGCGGTCAAACTCTCAGGCTTAAAATATCATCAATGGCATAATCGGCTTTGGTAAACAGGAATTGGTAGCCTGAATCGAGTAAACGCTTTGGAGCTACCCAACGGCTTTTGAGTATTAATTCCGTTTCGGTACCGATGATCCTTGCGCCAATATTCAGCAGCCATGCAGGAGTAGGCAAGCCGATTGGCATACCGTAGCTTTTGCGTAAGACATGCATCAGGTCGGTATTCTTGATAGCTTCCGGAGCGGTGCAATTGATAACGCCATTCATTTCAGGATGGTCTAATATCCATTCGGTACTGCGGGCCACATCCTGTTCATGCACCCATGATACATGTTGCTGACCGTTGCCTTGCTTGCCCCCTAAACCAAACCTCACCAGGTTAAGCAAGCGAGGAAACACGCCATCACTTCGTCCTAAAACAATCCCCATACGCAGGGCAACTTTGCGGACGGACACCTTGCATTCGCTAAAGAAAGTTTCTTCCCATTGGCGGCAAACATCGATAGAAAAACCGTAGCCGATTTGCCCAGTGGCTTCATCCTGTGCAAAATCTTCCGCATGACGGTAAATAGTGGCAGAAGTAATGTTGATCCAAAGAGCAGGAGCGTTATTCAATTCACCCACGACCTTATTTAATAATGTAGTCGGAACTACCCTTGAGCGGATAATCTTTTCGCGGTTTTTGGCGGTATAACGACAGTTGACGTTTTTGCCGCAAAGATTTATCAGCATATCAGCACCTTCCATTTCCTTTACCCAATCGCCTTTGGTTGCCCCATCCCATATGAAAGTTTTAATGTTACCTTCGGCGGCTTTTGGTTTACGGCTTAGGATAATAACTTCCTCTGCAATGTGACTGTAATATCTGGCCAAAACGCCGCCTAAGTAACCGTTACCGCCTGCGAGTATGATCTTTTTGTATTTCATGGTTTAGTTGATTAAAAGGATGATGACCAATAATGCCGCCCTGTACAAAGCCCAGGTAATGGTGAGCGTCCAGCCCAATTTCAATAGTTTGGTTCTGCGAATATGCTCTAAAAACATCAGCCCGGCAATCAGCATAAAATAAAGGCTATAGAATATTGGATAATGACCGATCAAACCAGACAGCATCAGCATTACACCCAATAGTAAAGAACCTGCAAAAGAAATGGTCATCATATTGCCCAGGTAGTTCCAGCTTTCTTTTTTATTAACCAGGCTGATGATAATCCCCTGGAAAAATATCTGACCACCGCATATCAAAGTTTCTCTATAAATATTTCCTGCCGGTATCGTACCGATAAGCAGGTCGGCATAGCGTGTAAGAATATAAGAAGTAACGGCCCAACTAAAAATGAGATAAGCTATACGGTAGTTTAACCGGAAAGTGGGCTGATACTCAAACACATTCCCAATGGAAGGAATGATCACCCGGCGGTTGTAAGAGAGGAACGCATAAACCTTCCTCATCAGCCATATAAATGGTTTGAAGTTAAAAAGGGGTCTGAAGAATGGCAACACTGACCCGAAAATTTTGAAAAGACTTTCTACGCCATAAGTAACCTCACCTGTTTGCTGATTTACTAAAGCAATCTCGTTTACAGCGCGCTGCCTGTCCACCATGGGACAGGCGTTAGGAGCGAGCTGCTGATAAGGTGTTCGGCCTTTATCTTCAAATAAACCTGTCTTTACAAATGCCCGGGTGTAGGCACTGCACATGGGGCATTCGGCGTCGTAAAGGATCAGGTAATCTTTAAATGCTTTCATGACTCGGGATATTAAATGTTGGTTTCTTTTTGGTGCTTTTGAGCACGGTTTCTCAGCTTAAAGAATACGCTGAGATTAAGGAAGTGCATTCCGCCAAGAATGAGTATGATCCAGCCCAATTTAAAGCTCAGCACCTCAACCACAACCTGTGTGCTGGGTATGTTGCTGCCCTCTTTAAGCGCCAGGCTCATGTAACCAAAATTGACCAGGTAAAAACCCACCACCAGGAGCTTGTTTACAGAATTGGCAAGCTCATTATTGCCATGAAAAATGTCGACCAAAAACACGCGACCATTCCTGAATAAAACTTTTGCTACCCAAATGGTTAAAGCGATGCTTGCCGCTAAATAGACTGCGTAGGTTAGGATAAAGTAGTTCATGATTTTAAGTTTTAAATTTTAATTGTATAAATTGAACTTTCAGAAAAATATGAAATATATGGATAAAAAAAATTTATTTAAATACTTTCAGTATAGAACCCCAGAACCAATTTTCTTCAGCCTTCAGCATGGTCTCTAAAGTTTTGTCTACGTTCTTAGCCAATTTGTTTATATCGGTAATCGACTTGTTAAAGGTTTTAAACTCCGGATCATTCTTCTCGCCTTGTACTTTAGATAGCTCATCCAGGATTTTTATTATAGGGTCCAGTTCTCTTTTACGGCGCTCCTTAGCCACCTGGCGGGCTATGTTCCAGGTATCTTTGTCGGCATAAAAATACTCTTTGCGTTCACCCGGTTTATGACGCTTTTCTATAAGTCCCCAGCTAATCAAATCGCGCAGGGTCATGTTGGCATTGCCGCGTGATATTTGCAGCGTCTCCATAATCTCTTCGGTGGTCAGGTCTTCGGGCGTGATCAGCAGTAGGGCATGTACCTGGGCCATGGTGCGGTTAATGCCCCACTCAGACCCTAATTTTCCCCAGGCTTCAATAAACTTTTGCTTTGCTTCCGCCAATTCCATATACAAAGGTAAATAAGTTTTTAAACTTTCAAAATATTTTGAAAGTTTATTTTAAGATAAAGATAACATGATGGAGAACACACCCTACCTCATTCAAGATGTAAGTTATGTTGTCACGTGCTGTCACGGTGTAGGGGGGCAGCGTGACGGGCGTGACAGTTTGAGTTATACGTAGTGCGTTGTAGGTTATACGTTTTGAATTGTGCGAAAAAAGTACAACGTAATACGTCGAACGTAAAACCCAACCTACAGCACTTTATACAGCACCCAATCCCCCGTCTCATAAACCTTTTGCATGCTCAGGCGGCTATCTGATTTTCGGATGGCTGGCAAATAGCGGCTGTTTAGCTGGGTGTAGCCGGTAAGAATATTTTGGTCGGTTGCCACCAGGATATAGTTTACATAGTGTTCCGGGGCTTCGCTGGAACTGAGGTATGATTCCTGGTAAGGCATAGTGAGGCGTTGCACATGATGCGTAAAGGCTACTACCTGATAAGCAATAGCATCATCTACCATGATTTGTGCGTTGGTCGGCAGCGAGTTGATATAATCCGCCATTTCCATATTATCGCTTTGCTGGTCAACTGGCGTTGGATTGAACAGTACCTTCACAAAGTCCTGCTCCTCGGTAAGAAATGATCTTTTCAGGAAGAAATATCCGGTCACCAATTGAAATAATACCAGGACGCTTAGCAGTATCTTCATCCCGATCTGGTGCTTCGACTCATGCACTCTCAACGTAACGCAAAGCATCGCCAATACCAGGAAGATCAGAAAATATTCCTGCGAAAGAAATATCTTATCGTATTTGATCTGCAAAAACTGCACAAAGGCAAATGGTGCGGCAATGGTAAGTATCTGGTAAGAGCTTTTTCTGAACAGGTAGATCGCCAGCAAGATCATGGGGCAAAACAAGGCTATACTGGCAGTCACAATCGGCGATAACTGCGACGAATGATAGTGTGCAAAACTGGTTGCCTGTTCAAAGTTGACCTTATCTGCCAATACGGCCCAGGTAGCGTATGGACTTTCAATAAAGTAGTTCAAGTCGTTGGCGTGTGTCAGGTTCAGCATCTTGTAGATCATGATCGAAGCCAGTGGCAGAATAAACAAGATGATATAAATAGCAAAGGTTTTGTTCACCAATTTACGGCGCAACGCCGGACTGTTAAAACTCTGATACAATCGAAAAATGGTTTCCTTCTCGCCCAGGTTCAAACTCTGTGTAGCAATAAACAATACCAGCGGTATAAAAAACAGGTTGAGCCAGATGAATTTATAATCGCAGAATACCAATATCACCAAACAAATACTGGCAATGGAAATATGGAAAGTAGTATTTGATGAGTAAAATCGGATAATATGGAAAAAGAACAAATAGAAGAATAACAGCACCATGTAGATGGATCTCCCCGAACAAGCACTGTATAACAAACCCGGATGAAACAGGAAAAGCACAATGAGCAACAGCAGGTAAAAATCATCGTTAGTGCGTTTGATCAGCGTAGAGCACATGACATAGAATAACATTGCCGTGCCCAATGCAGATGCGATGACAGGAGCCAACTGCGTATCGAGCTTCGCATCGATCCATGAGAAGAAAACCGTTCCGTAGAAAGGCAGAATAGGAGTTGTGAGGCCCATTACCTTTAAGCGGTTACCCAATCCCTCGAACAGTATTTTACTTTTTTCGATAAAGAAAAGTGACTCGTGGTTATAATAGCCCAATCTGTTAAGGTAAATGCCCAAAAACAGATAGTACACCGCGATAAATACAGTGATCAGAATAAGATATAATTTTCTTCTGTTCCCCATTTAGTTGATGACGTTGGTGGCGCTATTAATTTTACTCAAACCATGTGTAGTTTTTTCCCAATAAAATGGCTTTACTATCAACTGGTACAATCCCATATACGCCGCTGCAGAGTGCATTAACCAATAAACCGGATTGGCAATGGAAAATAAGATCAGCTCGTAAAAACGGCGTTTGAATACCGCCATCATATTTACATAGATCATCAATATATTTCCAACCATCAGGTTGAATATGGACATAAACAGCACCCAATCCGGGAATAACGTCTTAATAGCCGCCAGGTTAAAAACCACGTAAGCTAAGAATATGAACAGTAATATAGGGTACACCAAAAATGTAATCGGTGTAGCACCAACGAAGAAGTTGAACCCTATGAATCCCCTGAAACCAATCTTTTTGATCAGCTTCAGCGGGTTGCGCATGTGCACCAGATAGGTTTGCATATAGCCCTTGATCCAGCGTGAACGCTGACGGATCCAGTTAAATGGCTCGTTGTTGGCCTCTTCATATGTAGTGGAGTTTACAATGGCTACTTTATAACCTTTTGCATACGCACGGACACCCAAATCTGCATCCTCGGTCACATTAAACGGATCCCATGCACCCAATTCGATCAGATTATCTATTTTAAAGTGATTACTGGTTCCTCCAAGCGGAATAGGGATATCCAATGTATCCAATCCCGGCAGCATATAATCAAACCAGTAAGAATATTCCAGCGTGAACATCCTTGTAAGGAAGTTCTCGTTACGGTTAAAGTAATTCAATGCGCTTTGTACGCAGATGTAATTATCCGGTAGTTTATTAAAAAGCGTAACTACTTTTTTCAACTGGTCGGTATCAGGAATGTCCTCTGCATCATAAATCGTCAGGTATTTACCACGGGCAAAATGCAACCCGTAGTTACAGGCCTTAGGCTTGGTTTTAGGCATGTGAAAAGGCACCACAATCACCTCAAATATTGCAGGGAAATCAAGGCCGCGCACTGCATCCAATGTCAGGGCGTCATCTTCCTCTATCAGCAGTTTAATATCTAATTGTTCACGCGGATAATCTAAACTTTGAAGGTTCCAGATCAGTTTTTTGATTAGTTTGTCTTCCTTATAAACTGGTAGCAGAATGGTATAAACCGGCAATTCTTCGTCTTTTATATTCCGCACCTCTTCGCGCCCTACAGCCTGAAATAATTCAAACCTAGAACCAACCAGCGAAAGAAAAAGCTTAAAAATAATAGCAAGGAGAAAGAACAGGCTCATCGCTACATTGACTATAATAGTAACACTCTTAAAATTCAGCACCATGCCGGCAGCCAATACGCCTATGATCACGAAAATGAAAACCAGTTGCCCTGTAGTGAAGGTAGTAAGCGCGGAGCTCTCCGCATCGTGGTTTAATAGCTCGAATACGGATGATTTAACGTAATCTTCGCCTAACAGCTTATGAATCATCCAGGTGATTTCCAGGTCATCTGCTATGATCACCTGTGGCTCCATGTTATAGGTCATCCGGATGAAATCGAGAAATAGCTGGTCGCTTGGGTCAGCCATCAGGGTGACTACTTTCTTTTTCTCGATACGCAACGGCATAGCAAGGTGTGCTTCGGCAAATTTAAGTTCGATCTTGTCTAGCACCTCCTTATCAAACTGCTCTTCTCTTATGGATTTAAAGTCGAGTCCGGCATTAACCATGGACCGTTCATAGTTTTTGCGGGATATATAGCCATAGTTGAGCGCTATTTTTATAAAGGATTGCTCTGTCGTTGCAGAAAAGTTTTCAATCTTTTCCCGATTACCTGGTGTAATAAAACCATCATTAACCAAAAGTTCAGGAATTGAGATCTTCATTTTATAGTATAAAGGTGTTCATTTTATTGAGTAGCCTCAGATTTTATATTCCCAAGGCTACTCAAATTTTAATTTCAGGCGCTCTTTTGGTTATTTAAATTATTCGTTAAACAACTCCTGTGATTTTTGAACTTTTGAGCGTACGTAAAGGAATGACATTAATATTAGTACAAGTATGCCGAGCAATATGTACAGGTTATAGTTTTCCCAGAAGCGGGTTAAGGCGCTCTTGGTATCTACATACTCCAGGTTCTCGCTTGATTTGTTGATATTGAATAAATATTTATTACCGTTTACATCAGCTACACACACGTTGCTCGACAAGGTCGATAACTGCTCAGTTATTGATTTTGAAGCAGCTGTAAATGCCTCCGCTTTTTCCTTACCTGTAGCCGTCAGCACCAGTACAGCATTATTACTGCGTCCATAGAATATCTGTGCTAAACCGTTCGATACGGAGTCGGACAATGAGTATACAGGTTTGTTATTTTCATTATTATATAAACGGAACTCTTTCTGGAAGCTTATCGGCGCATCCGGGAACTTGTCTAATATCTGGTCGTGCTGAGATAAAAGGGCAACGATATTGTATTTCTTAAGATCGGCATCCTTCATATCATCCGAATAAACAAACTCAGGGAAATTATTTGAATTGATATTGTTGTTTAATTCATAAATAATCTCGCCCATTGCTGTGGCAGCATATTTAGCATACTCCTTAGTCACTACAATGCGGGTAGTACCCATGTTAAATGCTTCAGGATATTGATAGAAACTCAAATCGTTTGTGATAAACGGATTCTTGGATTCAAGGAATGATTTATCTACGTCGATCTCAGCAAAGAAATTAGTAAATGAATTGATACAATTACCGCTGCTTGGGTAAATCCTGAACTCAGCCTCGATGGTATTGTATTTATGGTGCTGATAGCGGTTGATAGTTACTGAAGTATTTAATTTGCCAGATGCATCCAATCTTTCACTACTGATGAGTGCACCGTTCAGATAAACATTAAAGTAACCCCGGTCGCCTGGCGAAAGGCTACTGTAGTTTGCCACAAAGTGGATATCAACTTCTTTTGGCGTAAAGCTAAAATCACTGTTTTTGAAGCTGTATACGTTGGTTAACGAACCAATGCCTGACATGAAGTTTGGTGCACCACCAACTTGTCTTAAGGTCAGTTTTGAACGGTTTTCTTCAACAGTTTTAAAGTAGTTGTTCTGAGCATTATCGATCAGGATGTATTGACCGAATGATGAATTCAGAATATTCATATTGCCCAGTGTAGTGATGGTTTTTTCGTAACCGTTATCGTCGGCTCCGGTCACAAACAGTACTTCACCCGGCTCAGTAATCTTAGCATCAGATTTTGCGGTGTCTTTATAGGTCACCAATGCTTTGCTCAGGAACAATAAACCCTGGTTAGCTTTTAGTGCAACGTTGATCAATGATTTTTTATCGGCAGGCAGGCTGCTCCAGTTGCCTACTTCGATATAATTTTTAACCGTATCAGGAAGCTGATCTGCAGGGTAAACCTTGATATCCTTGTTCATTGCCTTTTTAAGCCTTGAGTATGCCCAAGCCACCGCCTTTAAGTCGTGCAGTGATGGGTTTGCAGGGTATACGATTGCTTTTTTAGATTCAAAGCAATTGCTCAGGTTTACATTTTTAAAGAAATTATCGTTGGTTTTTATCAGCGACAGGTACGAGTAGTTCTTCACCTTTACCCACATAGCGGGGTTATCAAGGTCCTTACACTTATCATCTGATACCGTGAGCAAGGTTTTTACCTGAATCTTCAGGAACTTGTCAGCTGAAAGATCTTCGGGGGTTAAGTTAATCGATATTTTTTCGATCGTGTCTTTGGTAAGACGAGCGCTGTAGGCCGGACGATCGTTGATAACGATGTTCACAAAAGAATGATCTTTAATTAAAGCCTGGGAAGGCTCGATATATAATACCAGCTTGCTTCCCCTCATTTCAACAAGTGGGCTTACTTTTAAATAGAATGAACTTGCTCCGATCATTCCATATATTGACTCATCGTCATGTCCCATTGCCTTGAATGATACAATGCTTTGCGCTATTGATGCCGTACTTAACAGTAATGCAAGAGCTAAAAGGCTTAAAAATTTATTCATTTGTTCTAGTATTAATTGATCACGTTGAATTCTACTCTAAAATAATTTCCGCTTTCGTCGCTTCTGTAAGCGAGCTCGCCACCCATTTCCTGGGTCATCAGTTTGGCTATTGATAAGCCAAGACCTAAACGGCTTTCCACATTGCCGGATGCATCGTTTAATGTTTTTAGTTTATTAAACATCATATCCAGCTCTTCCTGACCTATAGCGATACCTTCATCCACAATTTCGAAGATGAACCTCTGACGCTGAAGGCTGGTAATTACCTTAATGTTATTATTTGTTTGGGAAAATTTTATGATGTTGGATAGTAAATTTTGGAATATCTGACCTGTAAATACGCGATCGAGTTTTACATTGAGGGGGAGTTTTAAAATATTATCGATCAGGTGAATGTTTTTCATTTGGGCGGTTTCAACCAAGCCCCTGTATACATGCTGTACTTCTGTGTTGATGTCGAATATTTCTAGGTTGAACTTCATTTCAGGAGCTTCAATTTCGCGCACATCCATCAATTTATTCAACATATATTGCATTTTTTCAGCAGATTCACTTATGTAACCCACAAACTCTTTCTGATCAGTGCTCAACCTTTCTTCCTCCTCTTTCACCATGTTATTACTCATAATGATGGAGCCGATCAGGTTTTTGAGATCATGGCCTGCAATATTGATAAAGCTGTTTTTTTGCTCGTCAAGTTTACGCAGCTTTTCATACTGCATATCAATAATGTTGTTCTTTTCAGAGATGTCCCTGTTCTGTTCTTTTAACTGCTCGTTTGATTTTTCGATCAGTATTTGTGAGCGCACTTCACGTAAAATTACCTTGTACCTGGCATTGGGAATAAGGCAGGAGATAATGGCGACTATGAAAAAGTATTGACCGCCATTATTAATAAATATATCCGCGCCGTAATCGGCGAATAAATTAAAGAATAAGGTAAGCAGCAATATGGCTACCAAAGTTTCGACAACTGAATTAATAGGCTCCCAAAATACCTGGAGATTAAAAAATAAAATTACAACCGAATACAAAAGAAAATAAACATTCAGATCTTGCGGGCTAACCAGTGTACAAAGTAAGGCCGAGTTAGCTGAAAGGAGGAAAAACGCTACATGTAATAACAAACGGTAATTATTACCCCTGCTCTGGAAAAAATTAAATAACATGTAAATTATCAGAACAATAATGAGGCGAACAATAAAAAACTGAAGCCAGAGGCCTGGAGTATAAATGAAATCGATGATGCTGAAAAGAGGAAAAAGGAATATGATGGACCAAATAACTATGTTAGTCTGATACCAGGCCTTTTTGGTTATCTCTTTTAATAATTCGTCTTTGTTGATCTGAACAAACATTATAATTAGTTTTCTTAATTTATAATAAGATTAAACCAGTTGTTAATTTAGTACGCTAATAAAATAAAATTAAGTGAAAATATTGCCGTATTCAACAATGTTTATTAACAGGCTGTTAGGAATGGTTTCACTTTTAACGTTATTCATCACAATTGGTTGCTATGCACAGTCGTTTAATAATCAGTCTGCTACGTTTAAAAGGGCTCAAACCCTTGACAACGGTGTGAGCATCTCCTGGCTCGAGCAAACCTGGAATAAAAACATCCTAGATAGCAATATTATCACGATGTCCGATTTCCGTTTGTTAAAACAACTGGGCTTCAAATGCATCAGGATCCCTGTGGCCTTCAGTCATTTTCAAACCAATAACTCCTATAACCCAAAACTGCTTGAACATATTGATCAAATCCTTAGGTTATGCCACTTATACGGGTTCAAGGTAATCATTTGTTACCATTCGGGAAATTTAGATGAAAACACTTACATGTCTGAAAATCAAATAATTATTGCCTTATGGGAGATGCTCACAAAAAAATATTACCAGCAAAGTGCTGATGATCTCTTCTTTGAGTTGTATAACGAGCCTCCCCACATGAACCCCAATATATGGCAAAATGCAGCCAGCGAGATCATTAAAGCGATCAGAAAAATCGATAAAAAACGCACACTCATCATAGGCGCATCAAATTTCAACAGCATTTATGAGTTGAGCCGAACCACACCGTTAGAGGATGATAACCTAATCTACACTTTTCATTTTTACGAGCCTTTCTTTTTTACTCACCAGGGGGCCGAATGGATAGGCGACCAGGTAGCCACTACAGGTGTGCCTTTCCCTTATAATGCCTCAATTTTTCCACCATTAAATCCAAAAGCAAAAAATACATGGGGCGAAACCAATTATTATCAGTACCGGACAGACGGTAATGAACAGTCTGTAAAGGATAAGCTACAAATTATAAAAAACTGGGGTATTAAATACAACGTTCCCCTATTATGCGGCGAGTATGGTGCATATAACAAATACGCAGATCAAGCCAGCCGTTGCAGATATATAAAGACTGTAAGACAAACGTTAAAGGTGATGCAAATACCGGGAATATTGTGGGATTATAACAGCAGTTTTTCCATTTTTGAGGGTAAACCTTCACTGAGAAATCTTCCTGATTGTATGAGAGATGTGATAAATTATACTAGCCGAAACTAAAATCAATACTTTAGTATTTTACTTATTATAAATAGTTAACTTTGCACGTTATTGAATAAACATGAGATTTTTTGAAGAGAAGCGAAGAGAAGTTATGAAGCATATTGAAATATATATGCTCCAAAAAATCAACGAGTACTTGAAGCCTGTAGAAACAATCTGGCAGCCGTCTGATCTTTTACCCGACTCGACCCGCGAAACCTTCTTTTCAGAGATCAAAGAGTTACAGGAAAGTGCAGCAGGCTTATCTTATGACCTGATCGCTGTTTTAATCGGCGATACCATTACGGAGGAAGCCTTGCCGACTTACGAATCATGGCTGACCATGGTTGAAGGCGTTTCAAGGGATGAAGAAGGTGGCTGGATGAAATGGACGCGCCATTGGACATCAGAGGAAAACCGGCATGGTGATCTGCTCAATAAATATCTGTACCTATCAGGCCGTGTAAATATGCGCATGATGGAGGTATCTACCCAATACCTTATTGCCGATGGATTTGACATCGGTACCGGTACTGATCCTTACCGTAATTTTATTTATACCTCGTTCCAGGAACTTGCTACCAATGTTTCGCACCGTCGCGTAGCCTCACAGGCAAAAAAGGATGGTGATACACTACTGTCAAAAATGTGCGGTGTAATAGCCGGCGATGAGGCTCGTCATGCCAAGGCTTATAAATATTTCATAGAAAAAATATTTGAAGTAGATCCGAGTGAGGCAATGATCGCTTTTGAGGATATGATGCGCAAAAAGATCGTAATGCCGGCCCATTTCCTGCGTGAAGTAGGATTAAAAGTTGGTCAAACCTTCGGCCACTTTACCGATGCTGCACAACGTTTAGGCATTTATACCGCCATCGATTACGTAGACATCCTAAAAGAGTTGATAGAAGACTGGCACATTGAAAGCGCCAAGGATCTGAATGAAGGTGGCGAAAAAGCCCGTGATTATATCATGAATCTGCCAGCACGATTACTACGTGTGGCTGAAAGAATGAAAAACCCGATGCTGGAGTACAAATTCAGCTGGATAAACGGATAAGAAAGTTCTGAGTCGTAAGTCGACTTGGGACTTATGACTCACGACTTCAGACTCAAATCACCCTTCCAATATCAAATCCGTCCCTGATTTACCTGCGACAATCTTAAAAAGATCATTTAGGATAGATTCCACGGTCAGCGAGTTAACATCATCAACATAATGTTCGTTGCGTGTGATGTGCAATTCATCCAGCTGAACTGCAATATGATATAAAATATCTCCAGGATAAAGATCAGGTTGAGTGATGTCAATTATATTGTCTGAATGGGTCACGGTGAAATTCAGGTCAGTCTTTCGTTGTTCATGAAAAAGCGAATTGAGTTGCCTTTGGATAAGGTCAAATAATTCATCGGTGTTAATTCTTTTATGCAGGGTGATGACTTTCATAACTGTAGATATTGATATAAATAGCTACAATCTGCGTGGTGGTTTGTTTCCTTTTGACCTTTATGTGGCTACTGAAGGGCGTGAGAAAGTAGCATCCTCAAATTTTAGGTTTATATTTAAGGGATGAAAAACAGAGGCGTTAAAATACGGCAAATATGCGGCACCTATACGCTGATCATTCTGGGCATTCTGTCGGCTGGCATGGGGGTAAAGGGATTCTTGCTATCCAGCCGCTTTATAGATGGCGGCGTAACTGGTATTTCTATGCTGATTGCCGAGATCACAGGCGCACCATTATCCATCTTGATCTTTGTTATCAATATTCCGTTTCTTCTATTAGGTTATAAACGCCTTGGGATGTCATTCGCTGTTAAAAGTATGGCTTCCATTGCAGGCTTATCACTTTGCCTTGCCCTTGTACATTTTCCGGATGTAACGCACGATAAATTACTGACGGCTGTCTTTGGCGGCTTTTTTATAGGCGTTGGTATAGGTTTGGCTATTAAAGGCGGAGCAGTGCTTGACGGTACTGAGATAGCCGCATTACTTTTAAGTAAGCAGACGCAGTTATTAAAGGTAAGCGACGTGATATTGCTGCTTAATGTGATCATATTTACAATGGCCCTGTTCTTTTTAGGGGTCGAGTCAGCATTATACTCTATTCTTACCTACCTGTCAGCATCCAAAATGGTCGACTTTATTTTAAATGGTATCGAACAATATACCGGGATCACAGTAGTATCGATCAAGGGAGAAGCTATCAGGAGTGCTATTACAAAAATGGGGCGTGGTGTTACCGTATATGAAGGCAAAAGCGGTTATGGGAAGGATGGCCATGTAAATGATACACGCGATATCATTTTTACTGTCGCCACGCGCTTCGAAATACCGGCCATCAAACGTGCGATATTGAATATTGATCCTGCAGCTTTCATTGTACAGCACAGCGTAGACGACACGACGGGAGGATTAATTAAAAGAAAAGGGTTGCATTAATTTACCTTATAGGAATAATATCCGACTTTCGGATTCAATACATCATCCTTAAATTATGAATTACAAATTACTGGGCCGCTCTGGCCTCAAAGTTTCGGAGTTATGTCTGGGCACCATGGGTTTTGGAACCGAAAATGGTTGGGGTGCAGATAAAGACGGCAGCTTTGCTATTATGGACGCCTATGCTGAGGCAGGTGGAAATTTTTTGGACACAGCCAATATGTACAAACTCGGCTCCAGCGAAAAGATCATCGGGGAATACCTGTCTAACCACGACCGCGATTTTTTTGTAGTAGCAACCAAATACTCTCTGAAAGATAATTCTACCAACCCAAATGCATCGGGCAATAACCGCAAAAACATGATGCGCAGTGTAGAAGAAAGCCTAAAACGCTTACAAACTGATTTTATCGACTTGCTTTACTTGCATATCTGGGACGATCTGACACCAATTGACGAGGTGCTGCGCGGCATGGATGACCTTGTTCGGCAAGGTAAAGTAAATTATGTAGCCATAAGCGATACCCCAGCCTGGATGGTATCCAAAGGAAATACCTTAGCTGAGCTAATGGGTTGGAGCCAATTCGTCGCCCTACAAATAGAATATAGCCTGATAGCACGCACACCTGAACGGGAGCTGATCCCGATGGCCAAACATTATGGTATGACTGTTATGCCCTGGGCGCCATTGGGCGGTGGTGTGTTGACAGGTAAGTATATCCGGGGCGAACAAGGTCGCATTAAACCAGAAAGCAAACGCAGGAACGATAATGCTAATGAAATTACCGAGGCAGTAATTTCGGTTGCAGATGAACTGGGTGTATCGCCGGGTAACGTTGCCTTAAAATGGACGATACAGCAAGGTTTTCATAGTATACCGATTGTGGGCGCCACCAAATTATCTCAATTGGA
>Ga0157374_10000576_pt1 | contig 32562 bp, 17 predicted proteins | sample M25metaG_FD_115308 | JGI IMG/M metagenome (GOLD analysis project Ga0157374, IMG submission 115308) | Miscanthus rhizosphere microbial communities from Kellogg Biological Station, Michigan, USA - M2-5 metaG | ecosystem: Host-associated > Plants > Roots > Rhizosphere > Soil | place: USA: Michigan...
CCATGCCGCCGTATTCGGTTCCAAGCACGCGCTGCATGTGCTCATAACTCATTGATTGGGTATAACCCGCGGTCCATTGCGCTATCTTCTCCGCCACCTCGAGGGCCTGGGCATTGCCGCAATACACATACATATCGAGATTGCCGGCCATGATTTTGTGGATGGTATAAAAGGGCGCCCACACCTTTTGGCGTTCGCGCAGCCGGTCAAAGAACTCGATCGGAAAGGCGCTCAGATAACCGCTCTTCAGAGCATCCTGACACTTCGCCAGCTCCGCCACCACGGTATTGGCGTTGGCCTTGAGCTCCTCATCTCCGGTGCTGGCATACATCAGGGCCGCCGCCGACAGATAGTGACCACCCGCGTAATGACCTCGCAGTTCGCAGTCCGGAGCTTCCCATCCGCCCAGAGGCTGAGCCGTCGAGGGAAACCCGGCATTGATGCGAAAGGTATGCAGAAGGCGATCCGGAGGAAAAGAATGCAGATAGCGCCGGTTCGCTTCCATAGCCTGCTTACAGGGGCCTTCACCGAGGCGCACCTGCTTCATGGGGAACGGGCGCACCTTCCAGGGGATTTTTTCGCGGCTGACTGACTTCCCGTTTTCCGCAACCGTGTTGACCACCGGGTCCTGGAAAGCGTTTGCCGGCAAAGTCTGCGGCAAAAATGCTGACCCGCCTGCGACAGCGGCCGACATCATGAATTTTCTGCGGGAAAAAGCGCTCGACATGGTTGAGTCCCCTCCTCCAAAACGTCTTTCGGCGGATATTGTATACGATGTTCGCGCGCCCGCGTCGTGCGCGAAAAAAGTACTTTAGGAAAGATCTGTATTTAGAACCGGGGTTTCAAAAAACTAGCTCGCTTTGCGGATGACATCTGGGTCCCGGGGCGCCGCTCCTCCAAGACCCGTTTCAAGGATTGACCGGCATACTGAATATGCTGGCGTAACAATTTGCATGCAGCTGCTACTTCGTTCTTACGGCACAGCTTGAGGATCTGGTGGTGTTCTTCATTCGCGCGCTTCATGCCATGCGTCAAATACAGTTGCAGCCGCGTATAGCGCTCCCCATTGTGGTTGACGTTGCGGATGATTGACATGAAATGCGGGCGCTCGGCGCGAGAATAAAGCATGGAGTGGAACTGCCAGTTCATGCGTCCCCAATTCTCCATGTGCTCTTCACGCCGCAATTCGCTCATGTACTTATTCAAGATCGCCTCGGCTTGTCCAAAGTCAGCCGGAGTAAGGCGCGGGATCGAGAGTTTCAGCACTTCCGGCTCCAGCAATGCCCGGATTGCGAACAACTCCTCGATGTCGCTCGGGGAGAGTTCGGGAACAATCGCACCGCGGTTGGGAAGAATCGTAATCAGGCCTTCGGCGTGCAGTTGCCGGAGGGCCTCACGCACTGGAATACGGCTGACGTGGTAATGCCCGGCAATTACATCCTGCCGTAACTGCGCGCCCTCAGTGATTTCGCCCCGGATGATCTGATCGCGCAACTTCTCCGCCACTGCGGAGGTCAGCGACTGCCGTGGAATCGCAGATTCAGAGCTTGTTTCGGTTTTCATCGGGCGCAAGGTGTTCTTGATGCTTTTAACCTGCTGATCCTGAAGTATCTTTTATTCACTTTACCAGACGCAGTAGATATCCGGTCCGACGCGCCTGAATCAATTTAACAAAACTCCCGACGAGTCGACCTATCTGGCATCTAACAAGCGTTGTGAATTATGAATACAATATGCAATCGTCAAGCGCAATGCGGATGATATGCTGAACCGTTTTTACCTTCTTTTTCGCTTCACTGGTTCTTGAGAGGAATTACAAGAATGGGCTTAGGAACATCCTCTGAATCCGCCACCCAGCGCCGGTCCCTGTTTTCAGCCGTGGCGGACAAGTTGCGCGACCAAATCATTCGTGGGGAAATCGCCGAGGGCACGCAACTCCTCCAGGACGCTATCGCGACCCAATATCAAGTCAGCAAAATTCCGGTTCGCGAAGCTCTGCGCCAGCTGGAAGCTGAAGGATTAATCACCATCGTTCCCAACCGTGGGGCGGTGGTCCCGGCACTTTCCCCGGATGACATCGACGAACTCTTTTCCATTCGCTCCCTGCTCGAACCTGAGGTCCTGAAGCGCTCGATTCCTCACCTTACCGAGGAAGACTTTTCGCAAGCGGAGGCGATCCTGAAAACCTTCGCAAACGAGCTTCGCCGCGACGATCACATTTCCGGTTGGGGACGCCTCAACTGGGAGTTCCACTCCGCGCTTTACTCCAAAGCCAATCAACCGCGTTTCATGGCGACGATCCGGAACATCAACAACAACGGCGAACGCTACACCCGCCTGCAGTTGTACTTGACCCACGGCATCAAGCGGGCCAATGAAGAACACCACCGACTTCTTGAGTTGTGCCGGGAGCGCGACGTTACCGCCGCATGCAAACTGTTGCGCGAGCATATTGAGTATGCCCGCCAGTCGCTCAAGCAGATGCTGCTTGAACGGCGCGAATCGACCGAGCAGGCAGAAGAAAACAATCGGCGCCCGCGGACATAGGTCGATTAACGTCAATCAACCTCTCTCCCCAACGATCTCAAACTTTTTCTCCCCTCCCGTTGTGATGATGACCGTGTCCCCGTGCGGACCGCCAAGCTTGGCGGGGCGGCCGTTCACGACAACATTTCGCAACTTGCTTTCGACCGGAAGACGAAGTTTGAAATTTACTTCTGATGGTACCCTAGCTCCCGCAAATTCAACCTGCCCTACGACTGCACCGGTTTCAGGCTTCGCTTGCAGCGTGAAGCTGACCCGGCCCCAACGCGTGGGAGCCTGCTCAATACCAATTTTCTTTCCGGACGCCACCCATTGGCGCGGAACGGCCTTTGCGAGATGGAGGCGGTCTTCGTCAGAATCCTCCAGTACCAGCATCCAGCGTGCGATGAGTGGAATGGTTTGTTGCGCGGGAATACAGTAGAGCGCGGAATCCCCGGTAATGCCAGACACTTCGCCGGCTGTCCAGCTGCCGCGCGTGTGGCCGTGATAGCGATGCGCGTAGAGAAACAGTAGGAACTCTTCGATGCGGTCCAACCGCAGCAACATTTGCGCATACCCGTAGGAAATGAAACCGAGAATTTCCCGTCCGTCATCGTGGACACCCCCCACGTTGGCCACGACTCCGACAGTCGTCGCGCCGTATGCGCGCATGCAGTCGATCACAAGATTTGCCAGGTTCGCAGGCAACACGTCGGCCTGCAACAATTCAGCGTAGGCACGATGCGGCCATTGCTGGGGACTGGGTTTTTCTGTCTGCAGCGATTCGCGGAAGGTGCGCGTAGTTCCGGGGAACAATCCGATGTAGGGCGGCGTCTTGTCGCGTTGAATGTTTTTCTCGACGCTTTCGACCGTACGGCGGCGCAGGGTCTGGCTGCGTTTCGACCAGTCGGCCGCGAGTTTCCCCATGCCCGCGGCGGGTTGTGTGCGTCCCAGTTCCGTCCAGGTCTTGGCGATGTCGCTGAAACCTCGAGCCGCGAAAGCGCTGTTGGCATAGTATGGCTGCCAGTACAGCGACGGATCCTCCATCAGGCACGAATCGGACTCACTCCATCCGCGGATCAACCCGTGTGCAGGATTGTCCTGCGGCAGGCTCAGACTTTCGTCGTGCATATCGGCCAACAGCTTGGCCGTGGCCTCGATCTTCGCCCGGTGCTTAAGCAGCAGCGACGTATCGCCGCTATAGTTGAAGTATCGAGCCAGTAACGAGAGCGTCATACCGAACTGCGCGGTTTCCGGACCGCGCATATCGATCATGCCTCTCGCGTCGACGAAGTCCGTGAAGTAGTTATCGATGTACAGCTTCGCCGTTTCCAGCCGTCCCCACTCCACGTTGGTATAGATTGCGCTGGTGAAAATATCCTGAAAGGCGTCGTATTCCGAGCCGCCGTAATCACGATCCACCGCGCCGTACTTGGGATAAATTCCTCCCGGCCGGGTCATCAACTCCTTGGCGAAGGCATGCTTGGTCAAATCCACCCAAACCCGGTCAGGCAGCGTTGCTTGCGTCATTTCATGCAACTGCTTGTCCCAATACTCTGCGAAGTCCAGCAGCGCCGAATAGAACTTTTCGGGCTGTGGATCCTTCCGGGCCGGGGGGAACTCCGGATAACTCTGGCCGTAAGCCACCTTAGTAACCTTCCCATCTTCGATCCGCGCCGTGCGGTGCCAGGTGTGGACGATGTATTTGGTCGTATTGACGCCGACATCGCCGAACACAACCACATCCCAATACGCGCGCTCGGATAGCGGAATGACTTTACGGACCGCCGGCATCCAGCCTCCCACCAGGCCGTCGTAGACCTTGCCTTGCTCTACCGCCTGATGAAGTTCGGGTGCGTACTGAACCGGATGGTAGGTGCGCGTGCTCCCGCTGCGGTACACAGGCGTAACGTCGTATGCCTCCTTGGTGCCGACGAACGTCGTCCAGTTGCGGGGGTTCTTATCGCTGGACGCCATCGGGGGGGCCACCGACTTCACCGCTTCTGGATCGGGATCGCCATCTTTCAGCGCGCGATCGCCGAGTAGATGGTCGGCCAGCAAATCCGCCCGCGCCAAAGAAACTTCTTTCAGTGTGAGGCCAAGGTAGGGTGTGCCTTCCGCCATGGACGCTTCGGCGCTCTTGGGGAGTTCCTTCGTTTCCCCGCTGGAAGACACGAAGACCATGGCTCCGTCGCGCGTACGCAAATCTTCGTACACCTTCCATGGCACAGTGCGCCGTTTGAATTCGCACACCAGGGAGTAGCCGTCAGTGGATACTGGGCCACCCGACTGGCGCTCCGGAGCCTTTGCTTGCGCCATGAGTGTTGAATCCGTTGCGACCGAACTGCCTCCCAAGACTTCAAGGCTCGCGGCCGCCGCTGCCATTGCCTGCAAGAAGTTACGTCGGTCCATATGCACCCCCGGTTTAGGCTATTCAAGAGAAAACGATTCGCGACTACCGCCGTCGCCGTCGCGGAGTGGGAGTGCGCGGAGACTCCCGGTCCTCTTTGATCTCAAAATTGGCAGGCGGCGTGACGCCCAGCAGGTGCTCGACGAAATAATCCCAACGCCGTCGCACCAGGTACAGGGCGTGGTCGCCACTTTCTCCGTGATACATATTGGGCACCAGCAGCATGTCGAAATTCTTGTTGGCTTTAATCAACGCATCGGCGAAGCGCATGGTTCCGACGGGATGGACGTTTTCATCGATATCTCCATGCTCCAGTAACAGGTGCCCTTGCAGTCGATCGGCCATCGTTACATTCGACTGCGCCACATAATCATCCCCCACCGGATAGCCCTGATAAGCCTCGTTCCACCAGGCTTTGTCCAGGCGAGGGTCGTGATCTCCCGAGATAGAAACACAGACTTTGTAGAACTCGGGGTGCACCAGTATTGCGTGCGAAGAACCGTATCCCCCGGCGGATGTGCCAAAGATGCCGACCCGGGTGATGTCCATGTAGGGATAGCGTGCCGCCATTTGTTTGATCAAGGCGACGTGATCGTCAAACGACCCGCCCAGGTTGTGGTAGGAAAAATTGTGGAAGGCGCGAGAGCGGCCAACAGTGCCGCGGCCGTCAACCATGACGACAATGAAACCCAACTCCGCCACCGACTGCAATCGGAGGCTGGCAGCGATTGTCTTGGGAACAAAAAATCCCTGCGGGCCGGTGTAAACATGCTCGACGATGGGATACTTCTTCGAGGCATCGAAATTCGACGGCCGCCAGATCAAGCCATAGATATCAGTAGTGCCATCGAGAGCCTTTCCCTGAAAGGGCTCGGGAAATTTCCAATTCGCCTGCATCAACTCGCTGAAGTCCGCCTTCTCCAATACCTTCACTTCAGTGCCGTTGTCGGCGCGCCGCAATATCGCCTGACCCGGAAGGTCCACCCGGGAATAGGAATCAACAAAGAACTTGCCGTCCGCGGAGAAGGTCACGCTATGGTTCGCATTCTCGGGAGTCAGCAGTTGCAGACTCTTGCCGTCAAAGCCTGCACGGTAAAGATGTGTAAGATACGGATCCTCGTTCTTCTCGCGCCCGCTGGCTAGAAAATAGACCTGGCGGTTTTTCTCATCAACGTATGAGATCTCTCGCACCACCCAGAGTCCCTGGGTGATTTGATTTTCCAATTGCCCCGTCTTCCGGCTGTAGACGTAGAGGTGGTTCCACCCATCGCGCTCGGACGACCAGATAATTTCCTGGGAAAGTTCAACGAAGCGGTAGAACGTTTCTCCCGGATCTACGTAGGGCTCGGCCTGCTCGCGCACCAGAACTTTTTGCTCGCCGGTTGCCGCATCCACCACGCGCAGTTCTTTCGCTTTGTATCCTCGCTCGTCATAGTCGTAGTTGAAACTCTTGCTGTCCGCGAACCACTCGAAACCGGGGCCGTCCTGGAAAGGAAGTTCCAGCGGCGACGTCTGCACATCGATGCGATTTCCTGACTGAATATCGAAGATAATCGGCTCCGCCTTGGCCAGCACTTCGCCCGGTAGCGGATAAACATAGGTGAAAGCCCGCGGCCTAAGCTGGTCGGGAGGGACGAACTGCAAGCTGGTAAAACGCCCTGAGTTCCTGGAATCGATCCGGTAGGTAACCAGCTTCTTCGAATCCGGAGACCAGAAGACTGCCGCCGGCCGCTTTACGTCTTCCGTTCCCTGGTCGACCATCACGCGCAGTGAGGGGAGAGGAGTGGCGTAGTCATAGGACGGGACGCCGTCATGAGTTAACTGTAGAACGGTGCCAGTCGAAAGGTCGCGCAGATAGATGTTGTGTTCCGAGACGAACGCAGCGAACCGTTTGTTGGGAGAAACTACTTCGTTTGCTTTCTCAGGGTTCGAGTCTTCGGACTTGCACTCATAAGTCTCCATCTGACAAGTCCACTGCAGGCCATCCAGCGAAAAGCGAATGGCCTTCCCGTTGTCCACAAAGTCGAATTCCTGGAAGGGCAGGTCCGTGGGCGGGTAATTCTGCTGCGAGGCGCGGGTAAGCGCCGCAGCCAGGCGCGAGTGATCGAAGGCGGGCCCGACGGTATTCTGTTCCGCATCGACCAGGACGAAGTCTGCCCCCTTCGCCGTGGCTCGGCGGTACCAGAAGCGGCTGGTCTTCTCCACCCAATGCGGCGACACATCGGCGGGAAAAGCATGGTGGCGCAGATTCCCTGGCAGAAACCTCTCCGCCCGATGATAGTCCTCCAATGTTCCCTGGGCCGCGGCGGGCAAGGCGAACAGAAGAAGGAATGGCAGCACGAATCTCCGAGTACGAAGCGTCATCTAGCGATTCCTCTTGGACCCACCGGTAGTGAGAGCAAAAAAATTGCATTTACCGCCCGCCATTCTTGCGGGCCGGCAAATGCAGTTCACGGAACGGGAAACGCTTATCGCTGATCGGATTTTGTATACTTTATTCTCTCTCTGTGTCAATCAGATTTTCGCGATTCGGCAAATCGTACTTCGGGCATCGGTGGTTCGCTGCTGCCCTCCGTTTCTTGCCTGATCTTGCCTCATCTCCCGAGTCCCGAGGCGAACTCTCTCACACCAATCACCTTCCGCCAACGCCTTCTTGCGATAAGCTACAAATCTTGCGAATACTGAGCTCTGAATCTCGCTCGTGAAAACTATCCCCATCATCTCCCGGCGCGATCTGCTCAAGGCCTTCGGATCCGCAGGTATCGTGCTCGCCGCGGGGCGCAGCGCGTGGCCCGAGATTGGAAACGGTCCCGTAAGTTTTCTTGACGTTGCCGGCGCAGGGGGCATCACCTTTCGTCACGACAATGCCGCATCCTCCGAGAAGTACCTCATCGAAACCATGGGCGCAGGCTGCGGTTGGATCGACTACAACCAGGATGGCTTGCTTGATCTCTATCTTGTGAATAGCGCGGCGACCAGCGTGTACCGCCCCGTTCAGCCCCTGCGAAGCGCGCTTTACCGCAACAACGGCGATGGCACTTTCTCCGACGTCACCGCCGGCGCTGGTGTAGGCGCCGAGGGCCTGTTCGGAATGGGCGTCGCCGTGGGTGACTACGACAACGACGGCTTCCCCGACCTGCTGGTACTCGGCTATGGACGATGCATTCTCTATCACAACAACGGGAACGGCACCTTCTCCGATGTGACCGCGCATGCTGGCGTCGAGAACTCCGGACGTTGGGCTTCGAGCGCCGCCTGGTTCGACTACGACAACGATGGTCGCCTTGACTTGATCATCGCCAACTATGTCGACTGGTCGCCGGAGCGCAACTTCTATTGTGGGGACCGCGCTCCCGGCATGCGGAGCTATTGCCATCCCGACGACTTCAACGGCCAGCCCCCGACTCTCTATCACAACAACGGAGACGGGACCTTCAGCGACGCGAGCAAATCCTCGGGCCTAGGGGCCAAAGGCGGAAACGGTCTGGGCGTGGTGACCTTCGACTACGACAACGACGGCTGGCAGGACATCTTCATCGCCAACGATCACATGCCGAATTTTTTGTTTCACAATAATCGCGATGGCACCTTCCGTGAAGTAGCTTACGCGGCGGGCGTCGCGGTCAGCGACGATGGGCAGTTCGAAGCGGGCATGGGAACCGATGCCGCGGACACCACCGGCAACGGGCGCATGGATCTCATCGTCACCCACCTGGATATGCAGCTGGCGCGCCTTTACCAGAACCGGGGAGACCAGACTTTTGACGACGCCACTTTCCGCTCGAAACTTTCTTACGCCACCTTTCACATGAGCGGCTTCGGCACCCGTTTCATGGATTACGACAACGACGGCATGCTCGACCTCTTTATGGCCAACGGCCACGTGCTCGACAACATCGGGCGCTACCACGCCGGCACGCAATACGCCGAGCCCAAACTCATATTTCGCAATACCGGGCGCGGGATTTTTGAGAATGTCAGCGACCGCCTTGGACCTGAATTCCAATTGGCGAAAGTCAGCCGGGGCGCCGCCGTCGGCGACTTTGACAACGATGGCGACCTGGACATCTTGGTGAGCAACAACGGGCAGGCGCCCCAACTCCTGCGTAACGACGGCGGCAACGCCAACCATTGGTTAGAGATTCTTCTGATTGGGACGAAGTCGAATCGCGACGGTGTGGGCGCGCGGCTGAAAGTGTCAGCCGGTGATCTCGTCCTTTTCGATCAGCGAAAAGGGGGTATGAGTTACCAATCCGCCCAAGATCCGCGCCTCCACTTTGGACTAGGTCAGCGTTCCAAAATCGACGCGGTCGAAATCATCTGGCCCAGCGGGGTGGTAACCACGCTCTCGAACCTGAAAAGCGATCAGATTCTGGCGGTAAAGGAAGGAACGGGAGTTGTCGAGCGGCCGTTCCCACGCGTGTCGTGGAAATAAGATTCTGCGCGGCAGCGAATCGTTAAGGATGCTCGGCCGCTTGCGATTGCCCCTTTTCAGAACCTGCGTAGCCAGCTTTTCTGTCTCCGGGGGCCGCTCGGATCCTTTCGGCCTGGGCGTGATTTAGATTCGCCAGCACTTCTAGCATGTTTTGTGTTTGCTGAATATCGCCTCGCCTGCGATACGCGACCGCCAGACTCGAATAGACCGAAGCATTACTTGGATTGAGCTGTCTCGCTGTTTCCAAATTCACAATCGCGGCGTCCAGCCGATTGTCCAACAAATTCAGTTTGCCCAGGGCAAGTTGCGAACCTGCATAGTTGGGGCGCTCGTCTATCGATTTCTCCAGCGCCTCGCGCGCCTCCGCAAATTCCGTCTGCCCCGGCGCGATGCCTGAGCGGAGCAGCGCCTCGCCCAGCAGAGTCAGGAGTATGTAATCGTGATGTCCTTTCTTGACGCCTTCGCGTGCAGCACGAACGGCCTCCGATACATTGCCTTCGAACATCGCCTTTTGCGCAGCGGCCACAAACGCAATATCACTCTCAGGCGCCAGTTTGATGGCCTGGTCAAAATCTTTCTTGCCGGCGTCCAATTCATCCAGCGATGCCAGAAACATCCCGCGCTGGTAATGCAAGTGAGCAGAACCAGGCAGATGATCCAGACCCAAATCCACAACTTGCAAACCAACCGCATACTCCTGCTTCGCCATGCACGCGTCGGCCACAAACAAGTACAGCTTCTCGTTCTCCGGCTCGAGCCTTGATGCCTTTTGCAAGGCTTCCAGCGCCTTCTGGTTTTGTCCGTCGCCGACATACGCCTGAGCCAGCAGATTGTTGACGTCTGCGTTGTCATGTCTGGCAGCGCGAAGATGAGTCAGAATCGGAATTGCCAGCGTAGGCTGGCGAGTTGCGACGTAACACAGGGAGAGATTGAAGCTCGCAGCGTAGTCATTCGAAGCTCGTCCCCGTGCGGCGATCAAATGTGGAATAGCTTCGGCAAACGCCCCCCGCCGCGTGAGCGCAGTTCCCTTTTGCAGTTCCTGCTCCGCTTGAGAATCGGGTTCGCGACCGGACTGGTCGCTTGCGCCTTGAGCCTTTGAGGTTTGAGGCATTTGGACGAGCCAACTGTCCACTTGCGCCGACAAACCTAAGGACGCAGACATCCATACCACGTCAGTAAGTGCAATCCGCCACCGAGCGCCTACTTTCACTTCAGCGCACCTTCCAAAATCGCAATGTCGGGTATCTCGGCACGGTGGGCAAACTGGGGTGGAAAGCAAACTGGGTCATGGCAGCACTACTTTACCCTACCTCTATTTTCACCGGCCAACCGTGCTCCACATCCCGCCGAAGGACGCTCTAGCGGTTCCGATAATGCATCCGAAACTCCGCCAAACAGAGGCTAGAAACTTTTTCTTGACAAGCCGTCTGAATAAAGTATACAAAGCCCGCCAATGGTGAGCCGTTACTCTGGTCGACATTGTCGGGTAAACGTTATCTCGATGGAGGGACCTATGTCTCACAGCTTTTCTCGTCATCTGCTTCCACATTCTTTGTTGGGTCTGTGCATCCTCATGGGGTTTGGCGCCGTATCCACCAGGGCGCAGATCACCCAAGGAGGCATCTCCATCTCCGTCAGTGACCAGAGCGGCGCGATGCTGCAGGCTGCCGACGTCGTGCTTCAGGATCTCGCCACCAACACAACCCGAACGGCCGTAACCGGGTCGGCGGGATCGTATACCTTCGCGGGGCTGCCCACCGGAAATTACAGACTGACGATCACCAAGCCCGGCTTCGACACCCAAGTGTTTGAATCGGTCACCGTTTCGGCGACCCGCACGACCGACCTCAAAGCGGCGTTGAAAGTAGGCGCCGTGACCCAACAGGTGGTGGTCAGCGCGGAGGAGATCCCTGTCCTCGAAACCAATTCCAACGCCATCACTGGAACCATCGACATGCGGCAGGTTGAGGACTTACCCCTGGTGGGACGGGATATCTCCGCCTTGTCGCAACTCGTCGCGGGATACGCCGGCGGGACCTGGAACGGTTTGCCTTACATGGCTACGGGTAACAACGTCGATGGCGTCATCGGCACCACACAGCGCATGAAGTTCGCCGGCGCCGCCACACCCCTGGTTCAGGCGCGCGTCGAAAACATGGAAGAGATGACGGTCCAGACCGATCAGTTGAACATGAACACTGGGTACGGAATATCCGACATGCAGGTTAACTTCGTCACCCGCCGCGGGACCAACTCGTTCCATGGGCGCGTTTACGAAGATTTTCGCAATGCCGCTTTGAACGCCAACACCTGGCTGAATGACTCTCTTACTGCGATCGATCCGAGCAACCCAGCTACGAAGAATCCGTTTATCCGGAATGAATTTGGTGGCAGCTTGGGTGGTGCAATCATCAAGAACAAGCTGTTCTTCTTCGGCACCTTCGCGATGGCCAAGCAACCGGGGTCGGCAACCAACAGCAACTCAGTCATTAGCGCCGCCGCTCAGACGGGCCTGTTTCAGTTCACGGACAGCGCGGGGACCCATACCGTCAATGTTTTAAGCGACATCGCGGGAAGTCCTGCAGGGCAGGCGGTTGCCTTGAACCCGGCCACTGCCAGCTCGGCCTTGCCGACCGTGGTAAATCCCTCCATCCAGGGAATCTTTTCTAACATCAACGCCGGTTTTGCTGGTGCGAGGGTTGCGCCAAACGGCGACCCGAATCTGGTTAACTTGAATTGGCAGTATGCGACTCCGCTTACCCAGTACTTCCCGACGGCCCGGCTTGACTACAACATGCGGGAAAATCTGCGGTTGTTCCTCTCCTTCAACATGACCAAGTCAAGCCAGGCGAATGCCAACGTCCCTCCGCTGCCGGGAGCGTATTACTCTAAGTTCGGCGGCACGAACCAATTCCAATACTTCACTCAGGCGGTGGGAGTCGATTGGACGATCAAGCCGACGGTGCTCAACTCGTTCCGTGCAGGTTACCTGTACAACAGCGCGAAATACGGTTACGACCTGAATCCCGTGTGGCTGACCCAGCCGTCGATTAACTTTGCTTACGGCCATTCGGGAGTCGAACTCAATAACTTACCCATCGGCACATATTATCCACTGTTCAATGTTTCGGACAATGTGAGCTGGACAAAGGGCAAGCACGCATTGAGCTTCGGTTTCTCGTACTACCGCGAGCAGGATCACTATTACAATGCCCCGGCCGGAATGCCTTTCGTGCACATGGGCATCGACCCGAACGATCCGGCGGCCACGGTTTTTACCAACTATTTCAACAGCAACTTCCCCAACGCCGCGGCTCTTGATCTGGCCAACGCCGAGGCTATGTACGCGACCCTGGTGGGAAGGATTAACAGCGTCGACCCAGGCGGGGCCGGATTTCCGTTGGACAGCAAGACCAAACAGTACTCAACTTCAGTTGGCGCGTACTTCCTGGATGAGCTTCAGCACGGCGCGGGATTGTTCGTCCAGGATTCCTGGCGCCTAACACCGCACTTGACCATCAATGCCGGGCTGCGCTGGGACTTTACCAGTCCATCCAAAGACTTGACCGTGGGCTATCACAGTGCGGATAACGTCGGCATATGGGGACCCTCAGGGATCGGCAATATTTTCAACCCTGGTTCTCTGACGTCTGATCCAAACGGACTGAACCCGCAATATCGAACCAGGACCAGCGTGTACAACGGTTGGTACGTAAGCCCTCAGCCTCAGTTGGGCATCTCGTGGAACCCGAGCAAAAGTGAAGGGTTCATGGGCAAACTGCTCGGCAACAACAGTACTGTGGTGCGCGCCGGCTTTGGCTTGCGGCGCATGACCGAGCCTTACCAGTTCTTCTGGAACTCGGCTTCCAACGAAGGCTACGCGTTCTACCAGGCTTTCAACCTAAGACCACAGGTTCCGGGCTCGACACTGCCTCCAACGGGAGGTTTCAATGCGGGCAGTTACGCGTTGGGCGGCGCGCAACCGGCGCCTTTCTTCGTGAGCCCCCCGACGTATCAGGAAGTAATTCCCGAATCTCAGGAAACATTCTTCGGCTATTGGTCAGGGGTGAACGGCCTGAACGAGCACATCCGCCAACCCTACGTGATGTCGTGGAACTTCGGCATTCAGCGGGCATTGGGCTCGAGCAACGTGCTCGAAGTCCGGTATCTCGGCAACCGGAGTGTGCACCAGTGGATCGTCACGAACCCCAACGAGGTCAATATCTTTGAGAACGGGTTCCTCAAGGAATTCCAGCAAGCGCAGAAAAACCTGGCCATCAACAAAGCAAACAGTATGGGGAATACATTTGCCAACAATGGCTTGCCCGGTCAAGCTCCGCTGCCCATCATGACGGCTGCCGCGGGGACAGATACAGCAGGCTTCATGAGCAACGGCGCTTTCATCACCGATCTTAACAACGGCGCAGCGGGATCCTTCGCCAGCACTCTGGCGGGGAGCTCAACCTACCTCTGCAACCTGGTCGGTGGTGCGAGCTTCTCGCCATGCGCTGGAAATCCTGGATCGGGTTACCCAATCAACTTCTTCCAGGCGAATCCCTACAACGCCGGCAAAGCCACCGGTTACCAGAACGATATTGGATATGGGAATTACCACTCTCTCCAGGTGGACTTCCGCCAAAAGCCATGGCGCGGAATGCAGTTCGACGTAAATTACGCCTGGAGTCATGCCTTGGGCGTCCAGCCGAACAATTCCTGGACTGGCGCTTTTAACATGTTCACCATGCGCGATCCCCGCCTGAGCTACGGGCCCACGGGGTTCGATTACCGGCACGTCATTCATGCCAATGGGACTTACGATCTTCCCTTCGGCAGAGGAAAGGCGTTTGTCCACAATGGCGGAATTGCCGAGAAGATCGTTGGCGGCTGGTCCGTGGGCACGATCGCGAACTGGCAGACCGGAGGTCCTTACCAGTTGCTGGGTGGAATCAATACCTTCAACGGTCCCAGCAATACTCCCGTGGGAGATCCCTATGGCGACGGAGGCGTCGTTCTCAACGGGATAAAGCCGAGCGATCTGCAAGCTTCCAAGGTGAACCACGTCCCAGGTCACACTTACGCCCTCACCTTAAACCCGAAATACTTGCTGGTGGCGCCGGACGGCTCCAGCAGCCCCAACCCGGCATTCATCGCATCCAACATGACAGCCGGTACTTTCGGCGCTCACCCCTGGCTGTATGGACCACACACCTTCAGTCAGGACATGGCGCTCACGAAGAGTTTCCAGATTCGTGAAAACCTGAGGTTCATCTTCCAGAGTGAGTTCATCAATGTGTGGAACCACCCAGTGTGGGCAAATCCGGCCGGCGGCTACAACAGCACCAGTCAGGGATTCATTCAGAATACGTCAACGTCAATCCAGGCCTCGGGATTCGGGCAGTCGAGTGTGGTGCAAGCGGGTCCCGGTTTGCCTGGTCTGGGTGCTCGCCAGATCGAGTTCAGAGCGAATATAGAGTTCTGATCTCTGGCTTACCGCTGCTTTCCTGATTACGCCTTAACGGGCTGCAATACAGACCGTTAAGGCATTCTTTATTTAATGGGCTGTGCTTTCATTAATCGGTGTGCTTCGCGGGGCCATGGGGAAATGGGGATTTCGAGCTGTGCGGTAGTGCGCGCCTCGATCGGCCAACCAGCGGGCTTGGAGGCGCGACACGTGCGGATTAAAAGGTCTTCGGCTTCATTCTTCCTCGCGGCACTGTTCTTCCCTATTGGGCTGTTCTTCGCAAGTGCTTCAGTTCTGGCGGCTCAAGCTGGCGACCCTCCTGTGGCAGATCTGAGAACTTCTCCGCGTATCCAGATTCAAAGCTTCGACGTCGAAAAGCAGAGCGTCACCGTGATCGACGCGACGGCTCACCAGCCGGTCAGCATCGCGAAGGGCGAGAATTTTGGCGCCTGGACATTGATGGCCGTGATCGAGGAGCCGGAAGTCAATCTAGCTGTCTTCGAAGAATTGAAGGACCGTCGAGGCAGCATCATTTACGTTGGCAGACGGGGCGTGGTTCTGAACCTGCCCAAGAGCCTTGAGCCTACCACCGCTGCGCCCGGTTCCCTCTATCGCGGACGTACGCATGAGGAAATCGCCAAATCGCAAAACGACATCCTCGCCCAGGAACTCCTCGCGGGGACCGCCGATCCTGACGACGGCGAAGTTGCGGCGGCACTTCCTCCGTTGCGGGTTCCCAGTTTTGTCGGAACCCGGCAGTCCGCCGATAAGCCCACTTTCGCCTTCGGCGCTTTCAGCGACGAGATTTACGTCGACCTCGGCAAGCTCTTTGCCGGAATCCGTGAAGCCCGGGCAAGGAATGACGTTTGGGAAGGTCTCGTCGGGGGCTGGCTTCCGGTAAATCGTTTCGTTTTTCCCACCCGCAGTAGCGAAGATAACGATCACGGCTATTGGGAAGAGACCATGTTCGCGGAAGAGCCGGGCCACTTTTGGACCCAGCCGATCTGGTACCGCGCCCTGCTGGTTGACGGCACGCACCTCAAAGAAGCTCATTATTACTACCACCACCTTCCCTTCCCGCCGCGAGGTGAGCCTTCCGCCGCCGAGTTCTACAAGGCCTTGTATCACGTCCACGAAGTCTGGGAGCGCGATCTGAATCCTCGCATGAAGATTGATGTGCCTGATCCCAGCCTCAGGGATTTCTGCCTGCACGCCCTACTTCTGGAAGAAATCACCCGCGTGGGCGACCACCCCAAATACGGCTACCCGCCGCTCGGCGGAATCAACGTCTTTGGTGGCTACGGCTACAACAACGTGGACACGTTTCAGGACACATTCAACACCAGCGTTGCGGCTTTTCTTGAATGGGGCCTTTCCGATGTCGCAGCACGGTACATAGACGACTACTTCACCAACTCCGTGCGCGACGATGGCTCGATCGACACTCGCGGGCCTGAAGTCGGCCAGTACGGCAAAATGCTGACCGTTGTAGCGAAGTACTACGCCTACACCCACGACGACAAGCTGTTGCGCAAGCACGAGAAGAAATTGGAAGGTATCGTGGACCTCTTTCGTCTATTGCGAAAGCAGTCGAAAGAAGTTCGTTCGTCGGACATTACCTACGGCATCATTCGTGGCTGGTCGGAGCATGATAGCTCGCTGAAAATCGATCCTTACCGCTTCATGCAGCCTCATTTTTCGAACAATGCGGAAGCCGCCAGGGGATTCCACGAGCTCGGCGAAGCATGGATCGAAATGGGAAGCAGACTCCACGACGCTCATCTCGAAAAAGAAGGGCGCGCCATGTTGCAGGAATCGATGGAGATGAAAAAGGACATGAATTCCGGCATCGACCGATCGATCGATCGCACCCAGCAACCGCCCTATGTACCGGCCGTGGCCGGCGATACGCCGACGTATGGCAAAGGCCGCGCCTACGTGGAAATGCTCGAATCCGCAGAACTGACGGAAAAGCAGGCGAAGGCGGTTATGGAATCAAATGCCGCCAGGGGTGAGTCGCTCTTCGGACTTCCCAGAGGTGGCCAGTACTATAACGGGTTTCTGGCGTTTGGTCCCGCATATGCTCAGCTCTTCTATGACTGGCCCCGGGAATTCCTCCTTCTTTATTACGCCCACCGGGCGCATATTTATTCGCGCGGAAACTGGACTGCTGTGGAAGGCGGCCGAATCGACGGCACGCTTGAAGGCCCATATGCCACTCCTTCGGAAGTAAGCATTCCAACCTTCACCAAGTGGATGCTGGTTTTTGAAAATCCAGACGATCCGGTCGTCTGGCTCGCCAAAGCCACGCCGAGGCTCTGGCTAGAACAGGGGAAGACCATTGCGGTCACGAATGCACCGACACGCTTCGGAAATGTGGGATACGAGTTGCATTCCGACATTGACCACGGAAAGATCTCCGCGGTCCTGCACTTGCCGGAGGGCTACCGGGCGGTTACCAAGCTGCGCTTGCGCGTACCCGGCGGCAAGGTAATTCGCTCCGTCACGCTCAACGGCACTGCATGGTCCGATTTTTCACCCGGGGTGGAAGTCGTGAACCTCCCCTCGGGGCGTCAGGGAAATATCTCGGTCGAAGCCTCCTATTGAGGCGCTCTCTACGAACAGCTTCGTGAATATAATGCCCTTATGAACCTGCGCATTGAACTCGGCTTCCCGAAGTCTCAGTGCATTTTTGTGTTGCTCACCGCGATTGTCTGCGGAAATCCGGGCACATGGTTGACAGCTCAGGTTGCCAAGACTCCAGCGCCCGTGCAGTCTCCCACCGCGGCGGCCGAGCGCGGCATTACCCTCGGCACTCGTGGTTATTGCAAAGAAGCGATGCCCATCCTGAAAAAAGTCATCCCCAAGCTTCAGGACAAGGACCTTCTGCATGACGCGGTCATGGCACGGGCGCAATGCGGGATGGCGACCGATCAGCGTGACGTAGTCGCCGAGTCTCTGGTAGTGCTGGCGCGCGAGTTTCCCGGTGATCCGAAAGTTCTCTACATCACCACCCGCTATTACTCCGAGCTGGCCAACCGCACAGCCCAGGAACTGATCCAAAAGGCTCCTTCCTCGCCCGAAGCTGAGACCTTGATCGCTGAAGCATTTCAAGCCCAGGGGAAGTGGGACGATGCGGCCGCGCAGTTTCGTAAAATCCTGGCGCAAAACCCGAATCAGCCCGGAATTCATTACCAACTTGGCCGCATCCTGCTATCCAAGCCTTTGGACCCCACGGTGACCGAGGAAGCCACGAAAGAATTCGAAGCTGAATTGAAGATCAACCCCACCTCACCTGCAGCGGAGTTCATGCTCGGCGACCTCGCGTGGAGAAATCAAAAGGCGGACGAGGCCATCGAGCATTTTTCCCGGGCAACGCAATATGACGCCGGGTTGGCCGAGGCCTACCTCGGACTCGGCATAGCGCTCAATGCAGCGGGAAAGTACGCGGAAGCAATCGCGCCTCTCAAGAAATATACGGAGATGGATCCGTCTGACCCGGCGGGCTACTACCAGCTCGCGACCTCCTATGCCCGAACGGGAAATAAGCCGGAGGCCGACCGGCTTCTGGCTCTGCAACACGAGATGGAGAAAAATAAGCCGCGAATGATGACGCTGCCGCCGCAAGACGTCGCCCAGCCGCATTAAGGGTAGTGTGAGTTTCAAAAACCGGGCCGGATCGTTATTACTGAATTGTCCCCATTGGATTGTCATTCCGAGCGCGGTTTTATTGCGCGAGGAATCTGCTGTTTCGCTGCCTGCAGAAAACAGATTCCTCGCCGGTAAACCTGGCTTCCCGTACTAGCCGGATTTACGGCTGTCCGTTACTTCCACTTTCCTTCCCCTTCGACGATGGTGATGTACCGGTCGAGGGGCAGATTCGTGAAACGCTCAGTGGTGCCGCCAGGCTGAGGCCACTTCACCTCGAGCCAATCCAACTTAGTTCTCTGCCCGAGGCCCAGCACGAGACGCGGGTCATGTGCAGCCAGATAGCCACCGCCGCCAAACTTGTAGCAATCCCTCTGAAGGTTGCCGGAGCGGTAAGTGACCTTGGCGCCCACTGCGTCAATATTGGACTTCCGGCCGATGAGCCGAACCCCCAACCAGTGGTTTTGCCGGCCCGCGTTGTTCCGCAGCAGAATGGGAGCGCTATCACCGACCGCGACCAGCACGTCCACTGAACCGTCATTGTCGAAGTCTCCCACCGCCAAGCCGCGGCCGGCGATCATTCTGGAAAAGATCGCACCGCTCTGCTTGCTGACATTTTCGAAGCCATTGCCAGTGTTGCGAAAAAGCAACATCGGCTCCTCATACGTCACGCCCGACACCATTCTGGCCACATTCAGTTCGGGGTGGCCATTGGAGAGGATAATGTCGGGGTTGCCGTCGTTGTCATAGTCGAAGAATTTCATGCCCATGCCGCTAAGGTTGAAGGTTTGCGAGGCGATCCCAAAGCGGGGGGCGGTATCGCTGAAAATGTCGTCTCGCTCCTGATGATAGAGCGAGAACATCTCGTGATCCACGGTGGTCAGGAAAAGATCGATCTTGCCGTCCTGATCGTAATCGGTGGCATCCACGCCCATGCCTGACCGAGGGCGGCCGAAGGCGCTGTAACCCACGCCCGCGAGCGTCCCAGTCTCTTCGAAGCGGCCCTTACCACGGTTGGCCCACAAGAAGTTCGGCTCCGTGTCATTGCCAACGAAGAGGTCCATCCACCCATCATTATTAATGTCGGCTGCGACAACACCCAACGCCTTTCCCAGCGATTGCGCGATGCCGCTTTCCTTGCTGACATCGGTAAATGTGCCGTCACCGTTATTGTGAAAAAGCCAGGAAGACGTCGACTTGTAAACGGTGGGCAGGCAGTACCAGCGTTCGCCGATCAGTTTGTCTCCGCACCATGTGGTTGTGTCCAGCTTCAGGTACTGGCAAACAAACAAGTCCAGCCGCCCATCGTTGTCGCAATCGAACCAGGCAGCGCTCGTGCTCCACCCCGGTGCAGCCACCCCGGCCTTCGCCGTGACGTCGGTGAATGTGCCATCTCCGTTGTTGTGATAGAGAATATTGTGCGGGTACTGAGTGACGTAGATATCCGGAAACCCATCCCCGTCGTAATCGCCCACCGCAACGCCCATGCCGTAAGCGTTCCCCTTCACCCCGGCCTTTTCCGTCACGTCGGTAAACGTGCCATCCCGGTTGTTGTGGTACAGGGCATTGCGCAAAGGCTGCTTAGGCGTGTAGAAGTCGCACGGCCCGCTGTTTACCAGATAGATATCCATCCAGCCATCGTTGTCGTAGTCAAGAAAAGCGCAGCCTGCTCCCATGGTTTCCGGCTCATACATGTTGGGAGAAAAACCTGCCACATGGGCCCACGTAATGCCGCTGCGCGAGGGAGGAATCTCCTCAAAGGCGGGTAAGACACTTGCGGCCGAAGGTTTCCCGGCATCGACTTGAAGAAACAGCGCGGGAGGGATGATGCTGCTCAGCCCTGTCGAGGCGAGCGCCCGGAGAAATCGGCGACGCGATAGCGCGTCCCATCCCTTTCCTTCAGCCTCGGACATGAGCCGAACCTTGTAGTTAAATTTGTCTCAATTTTTCACTGCGACGGACCCGTTTCGGCGCGCCGGGATGGCCGCTTGTAGCGACTCGCGACGATCACAAGAGCGGAAAGTTTAGCACATTGACAGCTACGGAACTCCGAAGCCGCGCATCCAAAACTGCCTGACTGGAGAACGCTATACGTCGAACCAGGCCGTAAGATAGTCCAAACGCCCAGGAGGACTTCGTGCTACAACGTGCCTGCTGTCTCCTCTTTGCCATCGCCATTACCGCCGCCGCCCAGACCCCGAAGTCGCAATACGCTCCGACTCACTGGCCGATCAGGGATGGAAGCTTCGACATCCATGACTTCCGCTTCGGCACCGGCGAGACACTCCCCGCTCTGCGCCTCCATTACCTGACGCTCGGGACGTTGCACCGCGACACCGACGGCCACGCCGACAATGCCGTCCTGCTGCTGCACGGCACCGGAGGCAACGCCCATTCCCTGCTCAATCCCGTATTCTCCGACGTCCTCTTCGGCCCGGGCCAGCCGCTCGACATCACCCGGGACTTCATCATCCTGCCCGACGACGTCGGGCACGGCGAGTCCAGCAAGCCATCCGACGGCCTGCGCATGAAGTTCCCCCGCTACACCTACGACGACATGGTTCGCTCGCAGCACGAGATGCTCGTCAATGGCTTGCACGTCGACCATCTTCGTCTCATTCTCGGCACCTCGATGGGCTGCATGCAATCCTTCGTCTGGGGCGAGACTTACCCGCAGTTCTCCGACGCACTGGCGCCCTTTGCCTGTCTGCCCATCGAGATCGCCGGCCGCAACCGCATGTGGCGCTACATGGCAATGCAGTCGATCCGCGACGATCCCGCCTGGGACGACGGCAACTACGCGCATGAGCCCATTGAAGGACTCCACGGCGCCGCCGACTTCCTCATCATCGCGGGCTCCGCTCCGCAGCAGATGCAGAAGAACTTCCCAACCCGCCAGCAGGCCGAGGACTATGTCAACCGCACCGTCAATGCCATCGTCGCCGATACCGACGCTAACGACTTCCTCTACTACGTAAACGCGTCCCGCGAATATAACCCTGAGCCGAAGCTCGGCTCCATCACCGCTCCGGTCCTCTGGATCAACTCCGCCGATGACTTCATCAACCCTCAGGAACTGGACATCGCCCAGAAACTCTCCACCCGGATGCCGCACGCCCGCTTCATCCTAGTTCCGGCCTCGCTGGAGACCTACGGCCACGGCACCCACACTCACGCGTCGGTCTGGGAGAACTACCTCGTCCAGCTCCTGCAGGAGTCGGCGAAGAAGTAGCCAGCCCCGGCGAGAATCGATCCACGGCGATGCAGGAGAAAGCCCCACTACAGCGCAGCCGACGATTTGTCTTCGTGTCTGAATCGCTCATGTTCAGACCTGTTCCATTTCAATCTGATGTGCGTCTCGCATGGGCAGGTCGATACTGAGAGGCCCATTCACGGTGAAGCGGCGCGCTGATTTGCCGTGCGAAAGCTTGTAATTTCCGGCGGGCAAGCCGTCGAACGAGATGGTGAACTGCTTTGCCAGACCGGACGGATCCGAGACCTCGAGTGAGAGCTTTGGCTTTCCCCGGCTGAGACTCACTCTCTTGATTTGTCCCTGCATGACTTCCACATCGATTGCGGCTTCGACGAAGCGCACACGTTTTTGCAGGCCATCTTTTGGATACACCGTCAACGCGCGGTCCGTCGGCTCGACCCTGCAGCCAAAGCCAACTTCACCGAATGTGGGATCTTTTACGACATACGCCTTGGAAGACTTCAGGAATCCCCAGAGCCCCGAGCCGCTTTCAAATGTCCTTGGTGGTTCGTGATCATAAATACCCGGCGTGCACATGAAAAAGTTGTAGCCCATTCCATCGGGAAGAACATTCGCCATGACGCTCATCACGCCCGCATATCCCTTGATCAGCGCGTCTGAGTCTCCGTAATCTTCGTAGGCTTTCAACAGAGCCAGGCCGTTCAAGGACGCGTTGTACCAGCAGCAGACATCTCGGCGCTTGTCGTTGCCGTAGCGGAACCACACTGGTTGGTTGCCGCCGCGCAGCGCTTTCAGGACCTGAATCGTCTTTTCATTTTTCGCCTGGTTCCCAAAAAAGCGGGTCAAGAAATAAACTTGCTCATGCGCGGTCTGGTCAATCACCAGTTCTGAGCTGTAGGGATAGGGATCGCGCAGGAACTCGTCGTTGCATTCCGACATCTGCCGGCGCAGATTGTCGTGCTCCTCCTTCCAACCCTCTTTCTGAATGTCATGGAGAATGTTGATGGCATTCGAGCCCTCCATCAAACCAACATGCCGCCAGGGCCCGGTCGCGAACCACTTCATGCAGGTGCGGTACGACATACGCAAATACTCATCCGGAGTCTTGCGGGTCAGCAGCCCGTAGCTTTTCCCGATGCGGTAGAGCGCGTGATAAATGTTGGCCGGGTGAACATAGTTGTAGGAGCGGAATGTGGCCTCGGAGCGTTCCTTTGTCCATGCGCCCCACCCGTTGGAGGGATAACGGTCTTTCCAATACAGCGAAGCTCGAACTTCATAGGTCTCAGGGTTCTGGATGTACATGAACAGACAGTCGGTGACGTAAGTTTCGAGGGTCTCGACTTCCTTCTTGGAAGGAAGATACACATTCTTTTCTGCTAAAAAGAGCGACTCGGAGAAACCCGATTCGTCGCTGCCACCCACCTCCCAGACTTCATCGGAATCCAGGAATATGCTGCCGATGCGGTGATCAAAAGGAAGAAAACAGTGATGGCGATGGTAGGGATCCTGCGGATTGTCGTAAAACTGACGATCCACGATAAACCGGCCGCGCGCATTGAGCAGTCCTTGAATGTCCTCGATGCAATAGAAGTGAAGGTTGGTCCAGCGCTTCTCGCCGTAGTTCAGCTTCAGGCTCTTCTGGCCTCTGCCCTTGAAAGACAGCGTGAGCAGGACCTTGTCCGCGTCCCGCTTTTTCTCTTTAACTTCGATATTGTCCGATAACAGGTCGATGTGATCGATGTCCGACTTCGTCTTCACCTCCACCAGCACGTCGGTATCTTCCTGAACCACCATCGATGGCAACACGCGGATTCCCAGATTTCCCGCTTCGTACAACTCATCACGAATTGCTTCGTAACTGGGTATGAGCGCAAAGCGCACCTGGAATTTTCTTTTTTCACCGGGCTGCAGGATCAGCGAAGTGTGGCCATTGACCCATGGGTTGGACCTCCATCCGCGCAAATTCTTCGTCGCCCAGGAATGGATAGCTAGAATGTCCGGGCCTTGCCCCCCGAGAACATGCGCTGCAAACGGCGAATCCGGTTCTTTATAAATGCACTCGAAGCTCGTGTCCATGGTGGGGTGAACCAGAAGAAAAGGCGCATCCCCCAGCGGCCGTTGCAGCAGGGCATAAGAACTGTGCCCCGCGATGAAGTGATGAGCCAGAATTTTTTGCTCATGGATCAGCTTCTGGCGCAAAGGCGTCTTGCCAAAATCAACGTTGTTCACGGTACTGAGCTTGGTTTCCGAACCGTGTTGAATGTACAGCTCCTCGTAGTCGTCGTTCACCATGAGCGGCAATCCCAGTTCGCCGATCTCCAGGGTCTTGCCTGTTGTGTTCCCAATCTCGATATCCCAGAGCAGCGAGTTGCCTCTGCCAGGCTTGTAGCTCATGGCCAGCGAGTAGCTGCGGATTCCCTGCTCATTCGAAGAGGCGCCGTCATAGTTCACGTTCACCGCATTGTCCCCAAAGCTGACGCGCCGGTTGTCGCTGGACTTGCCCGTCGATTCCCTTCTCCATTTGCCGGACATTCGAAATACGTCATTCTGACCCAGCCGGGCATGCTTCCAATCATCGCTGGTCACGTCCCAAACCGTCGAAACCACATCGCCAGTCCACCGGGAATCGGAGGGATCCACGCCCGGAGTATTGCTTTCATTCCCGATGTAGTTGGTTTGCAGGGGATCGTTCTTTCGCGTAATGCTTGAGATCGAACCGTAACGCCGGTCGAACTGGACCACCATTTCTCCTGCTTCCAGGACGGTAGTGTAGTCCTCATGCTGTTTGAGCAGTTCCACCGAGGACTGTGCGAGCTGCTGATCTGGTTGCGGTTCCTTCTGCGAATTCTGCGCACGTACCGCGAGCAATGTCGCACTTGGGGTGGTCAGCAAGGCTCCAGCAGCTCCCGCTACTCCGACGTTTTTTAGCATGTCTCGTCTCGATATCTTGTTGCTCATGCCGCCCCCTTTGATTTCAACATTTCGCTTCACAAGCCGCCTGCATCACGGCATCGGCGCGGCCCGAGAAAACGATTTCTCCGCCGCACACACTTCTGCCTTGCTGAGGTTGCCTAACGCGGCTTTTCTTTCTAAAGATCGTGCCCTAAAGAAACGTGCTTAACGAAAAGCGCGGGCGTCCCAGCGCTACCAGTCAAAACCAATCATTTGAGGATGCCGCCCGAGTGCCGATCACGGCGGAGAATGTTACAACTTCTGCCTCCACCGCTTCAAATATTTCGTTCTCCATCTTCGGCTAAACTATCAGCCGATGAAATTCAACTTGTGCGCATTGTTCTTCCTCTTCACGATGAGTGCTGCCGCCCAAAACACAGGTGACTTCAACATCAAAGCGGCTGAGCGGTTTGCGAATCTCGCACTCGCTTGCGTGCACAAAGAGTACCCAAACCACATTAGCCACACCTTGAATAGCGATGCGGATGTCGCCCCACCACGGAAATTGACGCCTGCCTTTTATGGCTGCTACGACTGGCATTCTTCCGTCCACGGCCATTGGCTCCTGGTTCGCCTGGTCAGGACTTTTCCGGACGCTTCGTTTGTTCAGCCAGCTCGCGAAGCACTGCGGCAGAGTCTCACGGCGGAAAACGTCGCTCAGGAAGCGGCATATCTCCGGGGAGAAGGACGCGCCACTTTTGAGCGTCCTTATGGGCTAGCTTGGCTGTTGCAGTTGGTAACGGAGCTCAGGGAATGGCACGATCCGCAGGCGAAAGAGATGGCAGCTAATCTGCACCCGCTTGAGGAAGTCGTACTGGAACGGTTGGGTACCTGGTTGCCCAAACTCTCCCACCCAGTGCGGATCGGCGAACACGACCAGACGGCCTTCGCGCTCGGTCTGACGCTGGATTACGCGCACAGCAATGGCGATCAACAATTTGCTGGATTAGTCGTGTCCAAAGCCAGGCAGTTCTACCTTGATGACAAGAACTGCCCACTGGCGTATGAGCCCTCCGGCGAGGACTTCCTTTCGCCATGCCTCGGCGAAGCGGACCTGATGCGTCGTGTGCTATCGAGCCAGGAGTTTGCAGGCTGGCTCCGAACGTTCATGCCACAAATTTCCACGTCGGGTGAGGGTAGGTGGTTACAGCCCGTTGTGTCGCCTGATCCAAGCGATCCGAAGCTGGCGCATCTAGATGGGCTCAATCTTAGCCGAGCATGGATGCTCGAGGGAATCGCCGGTGGCTTGCCCAACACCGACAAAAGGCTGCCGTCGATCGTGGCGGCTGCTGAGGCACACGGGCGGGCTGGTTTGGCTGCTGTGACAGGCGAACATTACGAGGGAGGTCATTGGCTGGGGAGCTTCGCAGTTTACCTGGTCACAAAACGAGGCATTTCAACGACCCCGAGATAGGAAGCCATGCCGACGGCTGGTCCACCAGGCCGTTACGTGGGTGGCTGGCCCGCAAGCTCCCCGTCGAGGCCGAAAGCGCGAGCTACCACCCTAAAACCCCGCCGGTCTATGCTCTGTGACGCCGAAGATTCTCTCCAGCGCCAACCCCGCGCTGCCCAGGGTTCCCTCATCGAATAGCTGTCCGATCAGCGTGACTCCGTGCGGCACCCGTCGCGGCGGCGAGAACTTCGGCAACGGTGTTGCGGGTCCGGCGCCCAGTCGCTCCGCGCCTCCGACACCTCCACGAAACCGGCACGCAAGGTCAACGACGGATGCCCGGTGAAGTTGGTAATGACCAGCATTTCGTCACGCAGTGACGGCACCAGCAGCAGATCGACTTGCGAAAAGACGCGTGCGATTTCCTGGGCGACTTTGCGGCGGAATCGGTCCGCCTGCACGAAATCGACGGCCGACAAAAAACGCGATTGCCGAAAGATGTTCGGCCACGCATCGGGGACCTGCACTTTGAGTTCGCTTAAGCTTCCACTGAGCGTCAAGTCTTCGAAGGCGGCTGCCGACTCCGCGAACAGAATAAGGTTGAGCGAATCGTAAGGCCAATCCGGTATCGAGACCTCCACCGGCTTCATCCCTATCTCTTCCACCGCTTTGAGCGCCGCGCGATCGACTTCTGTGGACCCGGCTTCCCGCATCCATGTCGGAAAGTAGCCAATGCGCAGACCCCTGACGCTGGCGGTGGCATCGAAGTCGAGATGGCTGGGTACACTGGCCAAGTCGCCCGCGTCGGGACCGGAAATGGCCTGCAGCACCAGCAGCGCATCTTCGACCGAGCGCGTCATCGGGCCCAGCTTATCCAACGACCAGCAGAGCGTCATTGCCCCTGTGCGAGGCACGCACCCGTAGGTCGGTCGCAGCCCGGTCACCCCACAGCGCATCGACGGACTTATGATGCTGCCTCCGGTTTCGCTGCCGATCGAGAATCCGACCAGGCCCGCCGCGGTAGCAGCTCCCGGCCCAGCGCTCGATCCTGAAGATCCTTCTTCAAGCAACCACGGATTCATAGTCTGCCCGCCGAACCAGATGTCGTTCGACGCCAGCGCACCCAGGCTGAGCTTTGCGACGAGCACTGCTCCGGCGTCGTCGAGTCGCTTGACCACCGCTGCGTCTTCTTTGGGCACCCGGTTGCGATACGGCTCGGCACCGTATGTTGTCGGAATGCCGGCAGTGTCGAGGAGATCTTTGCCGCCCCACGGAATGCCGTGCAGCGGTCCCCGGTATTTCCCCGCTGCGATCTCCGACTCCGCCTGCTTCGCCTGGGCCATCGCGTGATCGGCCGTTAACGTGATCACGCATCGCAGCTTGGGATCGAACTGCAGCAAGCGTCTAAGGTAAATTTCCGTGAGCCGCGTCGAGGTGAGGTTGCGTCGCTCGATCCACCGCGAGAGTTTGGTGACCGGCGCATACGCAATGTCTTCGTCGTTCGCAGGCAGGGGTCCCGGGTTGTCCGTGCTTCGGATGAAGCGATCACGCACAGCCGCCCTCTTCACCTCCGCCAGCACCGGGTTCCACTTCGTCGCCGGAGCAAGCGTAGCTTCAAGTTCCACCTTCCGTGGCCCCGTCCGGCGCTCATACAGGGCAGCCATGTTCCGACGCCAACTCGAGGCCGCAACAGCGACTTCGGTGTCCGCCATTTTGACTTGCACCAGCTTTTCCGCCTCACTAACGGTTGTTGACGAAATATCTGGACCCACCAAACGTCCGGTACCGAACGACGGAGGCACACCAGGAGTCGGTTGCTGCTGGGGCTCGGGTGCCTGCGCGTAGCTGTACGCGGCGGCGCCGATTAAGCCAGCGGATGTAACGGTCAAAAACTGCCTTCGCGATTTCTCCACAGCTCCTCCGCACGGCATTATAGCCACCTTGAATCACAACCAAAGTCCGGATTCTTGTCGGGTGACGGGCAAGCCGGAAGTTATCGATTCGTCCGTCCGATTAGTACCGACAAACGCGCTTGCAGTGATCGACCGATCGGATGCGAGAAGCCGACTTCCCGGTACTAATTCGTCGCGGCGACGGCAGGTTACTTCCGGGTTGCCGACAACACGCCAATAATTCTTAATCGTGAGGAGGTTAGCCTTCATCTGGGCGAGCGAGGACTTCATCTTCTCGAGGTCGGCTCTCTCGGCCTCCACCTCATTGTTTATGCATCTCCATCATTTTTGGCGGTACTCGGCCCGCATTTGGTTTCCACTGCTGGGGCCGGGAGGTACTAGGAGGGGTTTGTCCTGCGCCCACATCCCGGGCGTCAGAGCGAATATCAGAGCGATCAGGAAACCGTTAATCTTCATGGCAACTCTCCTTTCCGGAAACATCGGACGCGGTGAGTATAGGTCAATGAGTGTAATTGATTCCATGACAATGTCGGCTCCTAGGTCCGAGTAAAGTTGGTGGTGCCAAAACCAAACCAACAGGCTCGGGAGAAAGGAGCCGAACGATGATTATTATAGGAGTAGATTTCCATCCCGAGTTTCAACAAATCCTTCGGTGGATACTGAGAGCGGAGAGTTCCAGGAAAAACGGCTGACGCATCCGGCCGAGGCGGAGCAGTTCTACCGAGCTCTGAGCGGAGCGAAGGTGCGTGTGGGCATGGAAGCCAGTGGCCACGCACGCTGGTTCGAGCGCCTCATGGCGGAGCTGCAGTTTGAGTTGCGGATCGGAGACGCAGCCGAGATTCGCACCAAACGGGTACGCAAACAGAAAACGGATCGGCAGGACGCACAGCTGATCCTGCGCTTGCTGCTGGAAGATCGTTTCCCGCAGATCTGGGTGCCGAGTTCGGAGAACCGGGATCTGCGGCAACTGCTGTGGCACCGGCATCGAATGGTGCAGGCGCGCACGCGCATCATGAACCAGTTGCAGGCCGTGGCCCTCAACGAAGGTCTGCGCTGTAGTGATTATGATAACTGTTGCTAACAGGCGATTACACTCATTGACCTCCCGGAGGAGCAGCCGGGGTGTAGTTGGTGCAATGGCGGATTCTCGATGGTCAGGGCTTGTGCCATAGTCCCCCCAGGACCGAACGAAGTTCCCCCCCGGGACCTTGACTAATGCACACCGATGGAGCAGTCTTCAAAGCCAAGAGGGGCCATGCTGATATTCAGGACGCTACTCTTCAGGCGGCTTCGGCTCCGCTTAGCGCCAGAGTTCCTCCGAGGAGCGTTGGCTATTCTTTGTCTCGCAGCTTTTGGTTGCGGGCATGAGAAGATTCATTCCGCACAGATGAGTTTCCCGGCTGCGGCTATCCCGCCGCAACCCACGTCAGGCGAACTCATGCAGGTTGCCGCAGGTTTCTCTCAGTTCTTCTTGCACGACAATTGCACTGCGCAATACCCGCCTCAGCCTGACACCTGCCTCCACGATAGGCTTCACGAGCAATCATTCACCTTTGGCGGAAAACCTGGAACCATGTACCACGTTACTCTGCGCATTCGCGGCATTTTCGAGCCCACCACCATCGATGGTGGCGACACGCCTGACCCCGCGCATCCATACTTCAAAGTCGGTGGTACGGTCAGCACTGTGGATTGGTCCCTGTGGGGAATCGAAGTCTCGGAGCCCAAACAAACGTACTGGCTGAATCACTATCCCTCGGTCGGGCACACCATCTACAGGGAGGACTTTGAGGCAAACATCGCCGTGGCAGCGGGTGCAACTGTTGTCATCCGGGTCGCCGACGGGAACGATCGGCAGATCGACAACGGTAAGATCGCGCCGGATAGGCAGCAGATTCTTCCAGGAGTCGTGGACCATCCCCTCGCAGGTCAGATGTTGCGTATCGACGTGGTACGCGTCAAAACGAAATAGGGCCGGTTTCAGTAACTGCTGTAAACAGTCGATTACACTCATTGACTCCAGCAAGGGCTACCACCCCCTCAATGAATGAAATGGCGATATTACACAACCAACGGGGGCCGAGGGGCACCCTTCCCTATTCTCGAATGACCGAAGCCTCTCTACCGCGCCACCGGGCCGCTCTCAAAGCTCCGGCGGGATCGGTTGGGCGAGTTCTTCGCCAGGGGTGAGCCTGATCGCTTTGAACCCGCCGTGTGAGCGGTCGTAAAGCCAGATGGCTCCAAAGACAATCAGCAGCAGGGCCGGAAGTACCGCCACCAGACGAAAGGACATCTGCGACGCGGTTACTTCGCCGCCCTGCGCCTTGTAGTGGTCGTATACCTTTCCCATCTGTGGCAGCACGAAGAAGACCGACGACATGCCCGCCGTACCCATCAGACCCATCAGCACTGCGCCGCCGCGCGGGAACCGCTCCGATGCTGCCGCCAGCATGGTGGGCCACATATAGCAGACTCCCGTTCCCCATATCGTTGCCGCCAGCAACCCAGTAACCGGCGAGTTAGCAATGCTCAGCAAAATGAGTCCCAGCGAGGCCAGCAGGCAGGAGAACCAAAGCAGTCCGACAGGCGAGAACTTGTGCGCCATGGGTCCCGCGAAGTGGCGCATCACGAACATCATGGCACTCACGTACACCAGCAGCAGAATTCCGGGCATGTGCACCGTCCGGGTCAGCGCAAATTGCACCCATTGACCCGGCGCCAGCTCACAGGCTGCGGTGAGGAACATAGAGAAAAACCAAACCAGGAAAAACGGGCGAAAGAACTCCTTGACCATTTCGCCGGTCGAGATCCCGGCGGCCACCCGCTCGGTTGGTGGGAATTTGCTGGCGAGCAGAAGCGAGCCGAAAGTCACCGCAGGAACCAGCACACACGCCATTTGTAATCGCCAGTCAACGATTAGCTTGCTGAGGCCAGCGCCGATCAGTCCGCCAACAATCAGCCCACCCGGCCACCATGCGTGCAACAGGTTCAGCCTGTGCGTTTGGTCGTCGGGGTATAGCGTCACCGCCAGCGGGTTGATCACGGTCTCCGTCAAGCCCCAGCCGATACCACTGACTAGCGCCCCGGTCCAAAGCACGCGATACGCCGAAAACCAGGCAGAAAGCGGCGCCGCGCAGATCACGATCAAAGTACCCACAATAAAACAGATGGATGAAAGCGCCATCAGCGGCCGCATACCTAAATAGTCCAGCAGCGGACTCCCGATCATGATGGTAAGAGCGAAGCCGAAAAACGCCACTCCCAAAACCGTTCCGATCATTTGCGCCGAGTGAACGGGATCAATCGGATCGAGAAATTGATGCTGCAAAACAGTGGCGAGATTGCCGCGAATGCTCGCTGCAATACCCGCCGTGACCAGTGCGATCACGCTAACTAGGAAGAGTCTTGCCTTGTCGTAGGCTGCGTGCCGGTCGACTATCTGGCGGCCAGATCTGTGGCGATCAGTTACGCGCGGATTCCCGGCAGCCGATCCGGCTCTGATACTGGATGGCGTCTTGGCCAACGGAGTTCTTCTCCAACAGAAAATTAGGATGACACAGAACTCAGGACGCTTTCGTCTGGTCCAGATTCGAGAGTCTGGTCCGGTGGCCCACCCTTCGGCCCCACGAGTTTACCTTGAAACCCAACCAAGGTGCCCGCGATAAAGCGAAGGCGATCTGCTCTGAGTGACTGTCGAGAACAGGCGCTTACACTCATTGACCCTTTAACCGGGAGGCAGGCCCTCAGTGGGTGTAATTCGATGTTATATCCAACTGACTGCCGATGCTGTGAATCGTCAACAATACTCCGTACCAGAGCGCAGATAAGATTGTTTATTTACTCCGATAAAATTGACCGTCGAACTGGTATGTGACCCGCTGTGCCACTGCGGAAAGTATACGAACTGGCGCTGACCCACTTATCGAGGCTGGTGATCAACTGTTGTAATTGGGCAATTACACCCATTGACCCCGGGCTGCCCTTCCCTCAAGGTGTAATGGCGATTTTTCGCCAACGACCGGTAGCCGACGATCCTCTCGGAACAACGTTCGACCTGCTTCGGTCTCCAACGGTCAACTGGCCGGCCTTCTCGCAATTGCTAAACGGTAGGCGACTAGTCAGGATTATTCGCCGGTACAGAGCCCGCGAGGGTGCATCAACGATAGCCGAACACGGGCGGGAACATAAGAACCACCTGTGCCGCCCATATGGAGTACACGGGCAGATAGGCGATCTGCCATCGTTCTAGAGCGGCAAACGAGCCCCGGTGACGCAGGAAGCACGCATAGAGCCACGCCGACCACGCCAGGTTGATAAGAAGAATGAGATTCTCGCCAAGAGCCGCCACTCGGTTGGGAGTGAAGCCAAACTCGGAGATGCGGGCAGCAATCGCCGCGAGCGCCACCCCATCCACCACGAGTGCGCTGACCACGAGCAGCAGTTGCAGGCCGTCGAAGAAGCCGGGCGCCACCTGCGGGTCGCGTTCGGAGGCGGCGTAGAGCACCAGCCCAACGACCAGCACCAGCAGCAGGTCGAAGCCGATAAGTACCTCCCGCTTCACGTTGATGGGGCTGCCTGTCCACGCCATCGTGGCCAGAAACGCCAGTAGTAGAACC
>Ga0157374_10000578_pt1 | contig 32474 bp, 23 predicted proteins | sample M25metaG_FD_115308 | JGI IMG/M metagenome (GOLD analysis project Ga0157374, IMG submission 115308) | Miscanthus rhizosphere microbial communities from Kellogg Biological Station, Michigan, USA - M2-5 metaG | ecosystem: Host-associated > Plants > Roots > Rhizosphere > Soil | place: USA: Michigan...
AAATAATTTCGATCAGGATCCGCAATGCGATTTGGATTATGTTCCCAAGACAGCGCGCGATATGAAGATCGATGTCATCGTTTCCAACTCATTCGGTTTTGGCGGCACCAACGGCACGTTGGTATTTCGCAGAGTTTGATTGCTGGCGGGGTGCTGATGATGGTCTCGCCTGCCCAAGGCGTAATATGAGTCGTTCCGCGCTTGCGCTGTGCAAGCGCGGAGTTGTTTACTAAGGGCGATCACCGAGACGATGATTCGGCGCTTTATCCTTTTTTTATTGGCGATTGGCACTCTTGCTGCTGCCACTTTCGGTATCTGGCTTATCACGTTTGTTCATAAGTCAATTACGCCTCCTAATATTCCATTCGAATTTTCTATTAAGCCGGGTAGCACTTTAAAGAGTGCTTCTAGAGACATTGCGGCCAGCGGGTTGCCGATATCCGCTTGGCAGTTTGAATTGATGGCTCGGCTTTTGGGTAAGAGTCGCGATGTGAAAGCCGGTACTTACCAATTAACAGGTCCTATTACGCCATATGATGTCCTAACCAAATTACGCTTAGGCGATGTGATAAAAAGTGAAATCACTTTTATCGAGGGTAGTACATTCATGCAAATGCGCAGATCCTTGGCGTCAGAAGCGGGACTGACACATGATACTGCTGGATTATCCGATGAAGCTATTCTTAAATTGATCGGAGCGCCAGAGAGCAATCCTGAAGGATTGTTTTTTCCTGACACTTATATATTTAGTGCTGGCATGAGTGATGTGGTCGTGCTGAAGCGAGCATACCAGGCCATGCAAATTGCGCTGGCTAAAGAATGGGAAAAGCGAGCCGCTTTGCTGCCGTATAAGACGCCGTATGAGGCCTTAATAATGGCATCAATTATCGAGAAAGAGACCGGTCGAACGGAAGAGCGTCCGCGAATTGCGAGTGTATTTGTTAACCGCCTTAGGCGCGGTATGAAATTGCAAACGGACCCGACAGTTATTTACGGCATGGGGGAGGCCTTCAGCGGTAGTATCCGTAAGCGCGATCTTACGGCCGATACTCGTTACAATACTTATACGCGGCTTGGCTTACCACCTACTCCAATCGCAATGCCTGGCCTCGCGGCTATCAATGCAGCAATGCAACCTATGGACACCGAAGAGTTGTACTTCGTATCGAAGGGCGATGGCTCTCATTATTTTTCCAAAACGTTGGAAGAGCACAACCGTGCCGTCGCTAAATATCAAAAATGAAGGACAACGCTTGAACTACGGCAGATTCATTACTTTTGAGGGCATAGATGGTGCTGGTAAGAGTACTCACGTCGATTGGCTAGTCGGGCTTCTTCAAGCTAAAGGCAAAGAGGTTGTTCGTACCCGTGAGCCCGGCGGCACCCCTATTGGAGAAAAGCTGCGAGTATTACTGCTTACAGAGGCCATGAGGCCAGAGACGGAAGCGCTACTAATGTTTGCGGCTCGCGCAGAACATATTAAAAACCTTATCGAGCCAGCGCTTGCTCGTGGCGCATGGGTTGTCTCCGATCGTTTTACTGATGCGAGTTTTGCTTATCAATGTGGCGGCAGGGGGCTGGGGGAAGACAAATTAGCGATTCTTGAGCATTGGGTACAGGATGGATTGCAGCCGGATTTAACTTTTCTCTTCGATGTACCGGTTGAAATATCGCTTGACCGACTTTCTAAGACTGGTCAAGCGCTCGATCGCTTTGAATTGGAGAAGACAGATTTCTTTACGCGAGTGCGTAACATGTATCTAAAGCGAGCTGCTTTGATGTCTGATCGTATCAAGGTTATTGATAGCAGCCAATCGATTGCCACTGTTCGACAAAAGCTCGAAGAACATATTTTTGATCGCGCTAAATGATCTATCCATGGCATGAGGCGGCATGGTCGCAACTACAGAGCGGAGGCTTTCAGCGGCACCACGCGCTGCTGCTGCATGGTGCTGCTGGCATTGGTAAACAGCGATTTGCTGAAATCCTTGCACAGTCTTTGCTGTGTTCAAGTCCTGTTGATAGGGGGCTGCCTTGCGGGCAATGTTCCAATTGTCGCTGGTTCGGGCAAGAGGGGCATCCCGATTTCCGCCGATTGACTCCGGAAGCATTGCGCGTTGAGATGGAGTCGGCTGGAGAGAGTGCGACGGAAGAAGCTTCGCGCGGTGATAAGAAAACGGCAACTCAAATCACTATCGAGCAAGTCAGAGAGTTACAGGGGTTTATGTCGCTGACTATTCATCGCACTGGCGGTATGCGGGTCGTCATGATTCACCCCGCCGACAGCATGAACATCTTTGCGGCGAACGCATTGCTGAAAATGCTTGAGGAACCTCCCGCACACAGTATTTTTTTATTGATTACCGCTGACTTACGCCGCTTGTTGCCGACAATTGTTAGTCGTTGCCGGCGATTTCCTTTGCCCGGTGCGACAAAGGTTGAGGCTGAGGAATGGCTGCGGCAGCAGAGCGTTGCTGAACCCGAAGTATTGCTTGCTCAAGCTGGTGGAGCACCATTGACGGCATTAGCAATGGCCGGATCAGCGGAACAGTCTGAGCGGCGTGATTTTTTTGATCGACTAGTGTGTCTTAATAATCCCGGCGCGGCTTTGGAGCTAGCTGCTGGATTTCAAAAGATGCCTGTTTCCACTGTCGTTAGGTGGCTCCTTACGTGGTGTTATGATTTGATGGCAGTCTGCTTTGCCGGTACGATCCGGTATCACGTCGATTACCGTGACGCAATTAGAATGCTTGCTAAAAGGATGTCAGTAGATCAAATGCTGGTTTATCAGGATTTGCTGAAGGACGCGGCTCGGTCTGTTGCCCATCCGCTTAATCCGAGGCTTTTTCTAGAGCGATTGTTGCTATCGTATACGCACATCATTACAACATCGTCTGCGAGTGAACATGTCTAATGCCGTTAATGAAATTGCGCGTCCAGGAGTGGTTTCTCTCACCGTGCGAAATAAGGCATCACTGTATGCGGCTTACATACCGTGGTTGCGTAATGGCGGCATATTCTTACCGGTCGGCAAAACTGCCCAGTTGGGTGATCAGATCCTCTTGATACTTACCTTGATGGATGATCCGGCAAAGATCCCTGTTGTGGCTCAAGTCGCGTGGATTACGCCGCCAAACGCGCATGGCAATCGTCCGGCAGGATTGGGTGTTCAATTTCCGGATAATCCGATAATGAAAGAGCTAAAAAAACGAATTGAAAATATATTGGCCGGCGCCCTTCAATCTTCTAAGCCAACACATACAATTTAGTTGCTTGCGCGGTATTTATGTTCGTCGACTCTCATTGCCATATTGATTTTCCCGAGCTGGGCACCCGCATTAATGAGGTGCTCAGCAATATGGCGTCAAATCGCGTGACGCATGCCCTTTGTGTTTCTGTGAATCTAGAAGATTGGCCGCGTGTAATGGCTTTGGTGGAAGGGCATAGCCATGTTTTTGGGTCCGTTGGCATTCATCCTGACCATGACCAAAATGCGGCATTGACCGAAGCAGACTTGGTGCAAAGAGCAATGCATCCAAAAATTGTGGCGATTGGTGAAACCGGGCTTGATTACTTTCGTCTTACCGGTGATCTAGATTGGCAGCGAGAGCGTTTTCGCACCCATATTCGGGCTGCGCGCGCGTGTGGCAAGCCGCTTATTATTCATACTCGTGAAGCCGCGCAAGATACATTACGTTTGATGCAAGAGGAAAAAGCGCACGAAGTTGCTGGTGTAATGCATTGCTTTACGGAGACCTGGGACATAGCGCAAGAGGCGATGGATCTTGGCTTTTACATTTCCATTTCCGGCATAGTTACCTTCAAGAATGCTGTTGCATTGAAAGATGTGACGCGGCGGATACCCCTTGACCGGCTTTTGATCGAAACGGATTCGCCTTATCTTGCACCTATGCCGCATCGTGGCAAGACAAATGAACCCGCATTCGTAAAATATATAGCGGAGGAAATTGCTCGTATTAAGGAAACTTCCGTCGATGCGGTGGCAGAAGCGACGTGCGCCAATTTTTTTCGGTTGTTTGGAATAACGGCATAACGTTTGTTTTATTCTCAACTATCAATAAATCATCCCTTTTTTACATACGTTCGAACGTTGTAACCGAACTGAATTGCTGCTTGCAGGCTGGTGAATATCTATCCAGCGGCATGCTTATTGCTGCGTTAAAGCTGCTATGCGATAATTTGCTGCGCTATAACATCCTTGATGTGGTGCCCACATCATCATATCCATCCGCATTTCGTAGCTTTTTAGGTAAGGACAGAAAGGCACCTTGGTTATGACACCGCGAACTATTCATTGGGTAATACGACAGTAAGGTCAAGGTGCTTTCTCAAATTCACAGGAAAAGCGCGGCTTGACCGCGCTTTTCCTATTGGCATTTCCTGAAAAGAGGCTTGCAAATGATTTCCATACAACTCCCCGATGGCTCTAAAAGACAGTTCGATCATCCGGTTACCGTAGCCGAGGTCGCTGCTTCAATTGGCGCTGGACTGGCTCGCGCCGCCCTTGCCGGCAAAGTCGACGGTCGCCTGGTTGATACGTCTTATTTAATAGAGTCCGATATTCAACTTGCTATCGTTACCGATAAAGATCCAGAGGGAGTTGATGTCATTCGTCATTCGACTGCACATCTTTTAGCGTATGCCGTAAAAGAGTTATTTCCTGATGCGCAAGTGACCATCGGCCCGGTTATCGAGAACGGTTTTTACTATGACTTTTCCTACAAGCGGCCATTCACGCCCGAAGATCTGGAAAAGATCGAAAAACGCATGACGGAATTGGCTAAGCGTGATGTTCCGGTAGCTCGAGAAGTATTGAGTCGCGACGATGCCGTCAAGTTGTTTGAGGACATGGGCGAAAAGTATAAGGCGGAGATTATTGGTTCCATTCCTGCTGGCGAGGAAATCGGTCTTTATCGTGAAGGGGATTTTGTCGATTTGTGTCGTGGGCCGCATGTGCCATCGACGGGCAAGCTTAAGGTCTTCAAGCTAATGAAAGTGGCTGGTGCTTACTGGCGTGGCGATTCTCGTAATGAAATGCTTCAGCGCATCTATGGAACTGCTTGGGCGAAAAAAGAAGACCAGGATGCTTATCTTCATATGTTGGAAGAGGCAGAGAAGCGTGATCATCGTAAATTGGGCAAGCAACTCGATTTGTTTCATTTGCAAGAAGAGGCGCCAGGAATGGTGTTCTGGCATCCGAAGGGATGGACTATTTGGCAGCAAATCGAACAGTACATGCGCTCGACATTAAAAGCGCATGGTTACGATGAGGTGCGTACCCCAATGGTGATGGATCGTGTCCTATGGGAAAAGTCCGGTCATTGGGAAAATTATCGAGAGCACATGTTTACGACGGAATCGGAAAAGCGTGATTACGCCGTAAAGCCTATGAATTGTCCGGGACACATACAAATTTTTAACCAAGGTATTAAGAGCTACCGTGATTTGCCGCTACGACTTGCGGAGTTTGGCTCGTGCCATCGCAACGAGTCATCTGGGGCATTACATGGCATCATGCGGGTTCGAGGGTTCGTGCAGGATGATGCGCACATCTTTTGTACCGAAGAGCAAGTACAAAGCGAGTCGGCGGCATTCATTGATTTATTACGTCAGGTCTATACGGACTTTGGTTTTAAAGAGATCCTTATAAAGTTATCCACTCGACCGGAAAAACGTATCGGTTCGGATGAGATTTGGGATAGAGCCGAGGCGGCGTTGGCTGCAGCATTAGATAGTAAAGGATTGGCTTGGGAGCGTAATCCGGGAGAAGGTGCATTCTATGGCCCCAAAATCGAGTTTTCGTTGAAAGATTCCATTGGACGTATTTGGCAATGCGGCACTTTGCAGCTCGATTTTGCCCTTCCCTTACGCCTAGGGGCAGAGTACATCGCCGAAGACAATGCACGTAAAACACCGGTAATGCTTCATAGGGCGGTACTGGGTTCATTGGAGCGATTTATCGGAATTCTTATAGAAAATTATACCGGTGCATTACCGTTGTGGCTCGCGCCCGAACAAGTCGTGGTAATGAATATTTCCGAGAATCAAGCGGAATATGTAAAAAAAGTGACACAAACCCTTGTCAAATCGGGATTTAGAGCCGTTTCTGACTTGAGAAATGAGAAAATAACTTATAAAATCCGAGAGCATAGTTTACAGAAGCTGCCTTACCAAATTATCTGCGGTGAGAAGGAAATGGCGGCGGAAATGGTGGCCGTGCGTACCCGGAAAGGCGAAGATATCGGCCAGATGCCACTGGCAACGTTCATAGAACGCTTGCAGCACGAGGTGGCTACACGGGACGGCACGGCTTAATTTTTTATTTTTTTGGAGTTTCTACGATAGCTGACACTAAAGAATTGCGGATCAACGGTGAAATTAATGTTCCCGAAGTTCGCCTCGTGGGTGCCGATGGAGAGCAGATCGGTATTGTGAGCCTTACGAATGCTATTACTATGGCAGAAGAGGCGGATGTGGATTTGGTCGAGATTGCGCCGCTCGCAAAGCCTCCGGTATGCCGTTTGATGGATTACGGCAAGTTCAAGTACCGAGAGAGTAAAAAACAGCATGAGGCTAAACTCAAGCAAAAGCAGATCCAAGTTAAGGAAATTAAATTCCGACCTGGAACCGATGAAGGCGATTATCAAATCAAAGTGCGTAATTTGATCCGCTTTCTCAGCGAGGGTGACAAGGCGAAGGTAACCCTCCGTTTCCGCGGACGTGAAATGACGCATCAGGAACTCGGTGTTGCGTTGCTGAAACGTGTACAGGCTGATTTGATGGAAGTCGGCGTCGTGGAGCAGTTTCCAAAGCTTGAAGGGCGCCAAATGGTGATGGTATTGGCGCCTAAGAAAAAGATTTAACGATGCGTAGCTTTTATCGTAATAAAACGGTTGGGGCTCCGTGAATGCCCCAAACAAGGCGTGTTCGGGTTCTGAAAGTGTCTGAAGACTAGTCCACCCGACGCGGTTTCAAACTAGAAAGGAAGTACAGTGCCAAAAATGAAGACCAAAAGCGGCGCTGCGAAACGTTTCAAGGTTCGCGGCAGCGGCAGCATTAAACGTGCGATGGCGTTCAAACGCCATATTCTCACGAAAAAAACCACCAAGACCAAACGTCAACTGCGTGGCTCTACTGAGATTCATGAATCCGATATCGCGTCCGTACGAGCGATGTTGCCTTACGCTTAATGGAGGTGCACGATGCCACGCGTTAAAAGAGGTGTAACGGCTAAAGCCCGCCATAAAAAAATTCTCGTCGCTGCCAAGGGTTACCGCGGTCGTCGTAAGAATGTATATCGTGTTGCTAAAGAAGCGGTGATGAAGGCAGGGCAGTATGCTTATCGCGATCGTCGTCAACGCAAGCGGCAGTTCCGTGCTTTATGGATCGCCCGTATCAATGCTGCTGCTCGTAACGGCGGCATGAATTACTCTACGTTCATGAACGGTCTGAAGATTGCATCTATCGATATCGACCGTAAAGTGTTGGCTGATCTTGCTGTATTCGATAAGCCTGCATTTGGCCTGATTCTCGAGCAAGCAAAAGCTGCTCGCGCAACAGCTTTTTCTGCTGCTGCGGCCTGAGTGACATAGCGAAAAAAAGGAGGCCTATTGGGCCTCCTTTTTTTTACATAGTCTTTCCACAATAACTATTATCAGATGAATCTCGAAGCGATTTTGCAGGACGCCATTGCGTCGCTTGCCGGCGCTGAAAATGCAGCCGATCTTGAGCAGATCAAAGCTCGTTACTTAGGCAAGCAAGGCGCACTCACAGAGCAGTTGAAGCAACTAGGTAAGTTGTCTCCCGAAGAGCGACCGGCGGCCGGGGCTCGTATCAATGAAATCAAGCAGGCCATTGAGGCCGCTGTAAACACCCGTCGCGACGCATTGGCCACGCAGGCGCTAGAGGCGCGCTTGGCGCAAGAGTCTCTTGATGTCACTTTGCCTGGTCGAGGTCGTTCTCGCGGCGGTATTCATCCAGTCATAAGGACATGGCAGCGTGTAGAAGCGATTTTTGGTTCTATTGGATTTGATGTTGCTGACGGGCCTGAGATTGAAACTGATTGGTATAACTTCACGGCGCTGAATCAACCGGAAAACCACCCGGCGCGTTCTATGCACGATACGTTTTATATCGAGGACGAATCTAGTGAGAATCTGCTCCTGCGCACCCATACTAGCCCGATGCAGGTTCGTTATGCGCGAATGAATAAGCCTCCTATCAAAGTGATTGCACCAGGGCGTACTTATCGAGTCGATAGCGATGCAACTCATTCCCCAATGTTCCACCAAGTCGAGGGATTATGGATCGACGAACATATTAGCTTTGCGGATTTGAAGGGCGTCTATACTGAATTTTTGCGTCGATTCTTTGAAAGCGATGACTTAATGGTACGCTTTCGCCCGTCATTTTTTCCGTTTACTGAACCGTCTGCGGAAATCGATATGGCTTTTACTAGCGGGCCGAATCGTGGGAAATGGCTGGAAATTTCCGGGGCTGGTCAAGTGCACCCTCAAGTGATTCGAAACTTCGGTCTCGATCCAGAAAGGTACATCGGCTTCGCTTTTGGCAGTGGTTTAGAGCGGTTGACGATGCTACGTTACGGCATTAATGATTTGCGCCTGTTTTACGAGGGCGATTTGCGTTTCTTAAAACAATTTAATTGAGTTCGCAATATAGACGAACATCTGGCGTTCAGCGCTTTGGTTCTAACATTTAAAACTGAATATGAAATTTTCTGAAAGCTGGCTTCGGACATTAGCCAACCCCCCCGTAACTACAGACCAGTTGACTCATTTGTTGACGATGGCGGGATTAGAGGTAGAGGCATGTGATGCTGTTGCCCCTCCTTTTTCTGGAGTAGTGGTGGCGCAGGTAAAGGAGGTGGCCAAGCATCCGAACGCCGATCGATTATCGGTTTGTCAGGTTGATGCGGGTACCGGGTCGCTTCTTACTATTGTCTGTGGTGCTCCGAATGTGGTGCCTGGCATGAAGGTGCCCTGCGCGTTGGTAGGTGCAAAGTTGCCCGGAGAGTCTCAGGACAAACCGTTTGAGATCAAGTTGGCGAAAATGCGCGGCGTGGAAAGCCAAGGAATGCTTTGCGCTGCGGCCGAACTGAAACTCCCTCAGAATCAAGACGGATTATTAGTGCTGCCATCCGATGCGCCGATTGGAACGGATTTCCGTCGTTATGCCGATCTCGATGATGCTCTGATTACTATTAAATTGACGCCTAACCGAGCCGATTGCTTATCGGTGTTGGGCGTAGCGCGTGAAACTGCCGCGTTAACAGAAGTACCTTTAAAGCCGGTTGAAATCGTACCTATTACCGCAAGAATTCAAGATACATTTCCCGTAACCATTTCGGCGCCGAGCGCGTGTGGTCGTTTTACAAGTCGGGTGATCCGGAACGTGAACGCAGGTGCGCCCACGCCGGCTTGGATGAAACAACGGCTCGAACGTGCCGGCCAGCGCTCAATTTCCGCCTTAGTCGATGTGACCAACTATGTAATGTTGGAACTTGGCCGCCCATTACATGTATACGATTTAGATAAACTTAAAGGCGGAATCGATGTTCGCTTTGGTCGTAAAGGCGAAACGCTCAAGCTCTTGAACGAGCAGACAGTTGACGTTCATGAAGATGTACTTGCTATTACCGATGCAAGCGGGCCAGTCGGTTTGGCCGGCATTATGGGTGGGGATAGCACGAAGTCGGAACTTGATACGCGTAATATCTTTTTAGAAAGTGCGTTTTTTTCCCCGGATGCGATTGCCGGTCGGGCTCGTCGTTATAACTTTACCAGTGATGCATCACATCGATTCGAGCGTGGTGTTGATTTTGATAATAGTGTCGACGGAATCGAGAGAGCGACCCAGTTAATTCTGGAGATTTGTGGCGGTGATCCCGGTCCGGTGGTGGACAACAAAGCCAATCTCCCTGTACGTAGGCCAGCGCAGATGCGCGTAGCTCGCGCCCAGAAAATTATCGGCGTGCAAATATCGGCAGAGCAAATGGATTCTATTTTTCAGCGGCTCGGTTTATCTGCGGTTCGCGAAAAAAATGCCGATAACCAAGAGATTTTTACCGTGACGCCGCCATCTTATCGTTTCGATCTGGAAAGCGAAGAAGATTTGATCGAGGAAGTGGCTCGCGTCTATGGCTATGAAAATATTCCCGCCGTGCCTCCCACGGCTGCGGCAAATATGCGGCTGTCACCAGAAAATACGCGTTCATTGCACGAGCTGCGCAACCGACTGGTCGCCTGTGATTATCAAGAAACCCTTAACTTCAGCTTTGTTGAGGAAGCGTGGGAAGCGGATTTTGGAGCGAATGATAAGCCCATACGCTTAAAAAATCCTATTGCTAGCCAAATGAGCGTAATGCGTAGCACCTTAATCGGTAGTCTTGTTGCGAATCTGCGTTTCAATTTAAACCGTAAGGCGTCTCGAATCCGCATTTTTGAAATCGGCCGAACGTTTTTACGTGACGCGCAAGTCGCGGCGAATGGCTTAAATATTGCCGGCTATCGGCAACCGATACGAGTCGCCGCTCTTGCTTACGGGGCCTTGGTGGATGAGCAGTGGGGAGAAAGCTCCCGGTTGGTGGACTTCTTTGATATGAAAGGCGATCTGGCGGCCTTGTTAACTCCCCGTTCTGCCTCCTTTAAAGCGGAACAACACCCGGCATTTCATCCAGGGCGTTCGGCGCGAATTGAGCTTGATGGCGAGTCGATTGGTTGGATTGGTGAATTGCATCCCCGTTTACAGCAAAAGTACGACTTACCTATAGCCCCCGTGCTTTGGGAGGTCGATGCGGCTGCATTGCAAATGCAACCGATTCCGCGCTATGTGGAAGTTTCTAAATTTCCTCCCGTGCGTCGCGATTTGGCGATCGTGGTCGATGAATCGCTGGCAGTGGATGTGGCTTTTTTCGCACTTAACGGCGAGTTGCCTACCGTTGTAACAGATGTCAGTTTGTTCGATATTTATCGTGGAAAAGGTATCGAGCAAGGGAAAAAAAGTCTTGCATTTCGGGTGCTTATGCAAGATACTGAAAGGACTTTGAAAGATGAGGAAGTGGACGGCGTGATGCAGAAAATTATGCAGATTTTTGCCTCCCGACTCGATGCGAAGTTGAGAAGCTGAGGGAGATAATGACACTAACAAAAGCCGAATTGGCAGACCTGATGTTTGAAAAAGTCGGGCTCAATAAACGTGAAGCGAAGGACATGGTGGAATCTTTCTTCGAAGAGATTCGAATGGCGCTGGAAAAGGGAGAGAGCGTTAAATTGTCAGGATTTGGCAATTTTCAGTTACGCGAAAAGCCGCAGCGTCCCGGTCGTAATCCAAAGACCGGCGAGGAAATTCCAATTACCGCACGCCGTGTTGTTACCTTCCACGCGAGTCAGAAACTCAAGCAGTTAGTGGAAGCTAAGTACCATGGAAACGAACAGCAATCCTGATCTACCGCCTATTCCTGCAAAGCGCTACTTCACTATTGGTGAAGTGAGCGAGCTGTGTGGGGTTAAGCCCCATGTGCTCCGCTATTGGGAGCAGGAGTTTACTCAATTGAAGCCGGTCAAGCGGCGAGGTAATCGCCGTTATTACCAGCATCATGAAGTGCTGCTTATTCGCCGCATTCGAGAGCTTTTGTACGATCAGGGATTTACCATTAGCGGTGCACGTAATCGTTTGAGCGAGTCGGAGCCGACTAATGGTAAAAGCAACGCCCCCTTCGATCCAGCTAAATTGCGCGAGGAAATCAAAAGTATTATCGAGTTTTTAGCGGCATAAGATTCGTTCTGTTGTTTTCCTTTTGAATTTTGTAAATTTCCGGTGTTTTCATCTGGTGTCTATTTAAGCGCATCGGTATAATTCGCCGCTTCGGGGCGTAGCGCAGCCTGGTAGCGTACTTGCATGGGGTGCAAGTGGTCGGAGGTTCAAATCCTCTCGCCCCGACCAATTCAAAAGCTTAGCTGGCTGTGTCTGATGGCTGGCTAGGTTTCTCTCTCGAGCAGGTGACTGATGAATCTTCTCAGTTATCCGTGGTCCGGTTGTATTGCACATTCTCAAGATATTTTTCGTCATTTTCGCGAAACGAAGTGCTACGAGTACGAAAGCACCTAACAAAATAAAGCCCAACTAGTTCGGCCAGGCTCGCGGCGTATTTAAAGCCAGTAATAGGGCAAGACAATAATGCTGACAGCGTACATTCCTACGTACGTTGATAAAGCTTTGCATTAAGAGAAGTCATTATTCACAAGGCTCACCGGACACACATCAAGATTGAAGTGTTTCACCATCAGCAGTAAAAATGTAGAACCTGTGACGTTGACGATCGTAAATGATGATAGCAAACGGACAACATTTAGTTCTGGTGTGAATGGTGACGGTCTTTGCGCAGCAGAGTCACTTTCATATCTGTGTCCCTTGAGCATGTAAACATTTCGCCTGGTCAATCAATGCTGCGCTCGAGCGATTCATCGTTCTACGTATTAGACAATAGGCTATAGCGAGAACTTACGAAAAACATCGCATCAACCAATTGTCGCCTGTGATACGCTGATGTGATCGAGCTCGCTATTAGTCAATGATTAGTCACACCATTGCAGAAGAATCGCTTATGCTATCGGAGAACAACTGACGCGATTTTCATGTTGCAATAATCTCTATCGTAGATATCAGCATTCATACTATTCAGGAGGGACCATGCGAAGTAGAGCAGTATTAGTGGTGAATCTGATGGTGGTAGCGATGTTAAGCGCCTGTGGCAAAGGGGACTCGGCCGGTGATGTGGTAAAAATAGGCCACGTTGCTCCTCTTACTGGCTCTATATCCCACATTGGCAGGGATAACGAAAACGGTGCTCGCCTTGCTATAGAAGACGCTAATGCAAAAGGCGTTTTAATCGATGGCAAGAAGGTTACGTTCGAGCTTGTTACGGAGGATGATAAGGCTGATCCGGACACGGCTAAAACTATCGCGCAAAAAATGGTTGATGGAAAGGTGGCGGGTGTCGTAGGTCATTTAACTTCAGCCACCTCTATTGCCGCTGCCAAAATTTATGCTGATGCGGGTATCCCTCAGATTTCCGGTTCCGCGACTAATCCACAATATACGGCACAAGGCCTAAAGACCTCGTTTCGAGTAATACCAAACGATACTCAGCAAGGTAGCTTGATGGGTAATTTCATCGTCTATGCGCTGCAAGCGAGGCGGATCGCTGTTATTGACGACGGTACTTCGTACGGACAAGGATTGGCGGACGAGGTGCAAAAGGCTGTGCAAGGCACTGGTGCCGTCATCGTGGCGCGTGAAAGAACCCTTAGCGACAAAGCCACAGACTTCACCACCGTTCTGACTAAAATCAAAGCAGCGTCTCCTGACGTGGTTTTCCATGGTGGTCAGGAAACTACCGGTGCACCGCTTGTCAAACAAATGCGCGAGCTCGGCATTAAGTCGCAATTCGCGACGGGTGATGCAGGGTGTACGCCGGAGTTCATCAAGGTTGCAGGCAAGGCAGCCGATGACGTTATATGTTCTCAGCCGGCATTGCCCGTAGACGAAATGCCGGGCGCTCACGTTAACAACTTCACTGAGCGGTTCGAAAAAAAGTTCGGCACCAAAATCCAGCTCTATGCACCCTATACATACGATGCAACTTCGGTATTGATCGCCGCGATGCAGAAAGCAAACTCCACGGACCCTGCGAAGTATTTACCGGCTTTGCGTAGCATTAATCACGCGGGTATTACCGGCAAGATAGAGTTCGATCCGAAAGGCGATATCAAAACCGGTTTTGTTACGCTCTATAAAATGCAATGCGGTAAGCTCGATGTGCTGTTTGTGCAGAAAGCCACTGATTTAATGCAATCGCTGCAGGCATGGCGAGAAAACATTCCAATGGTTGCGCCGTGCGGTAGGTAAGTAATACGAATTTTCTTCCAGACATGGTCCGCATCATATTTGTTTGATGCGGATTTTTTTTCGAATACATTAACGACGCTTAGCAACTCCTCAAATCAATTGGCGAACGTCCTTCGTGTTTGATATCTAGTTCTTCCCTTGAAGCCAGCAATTCGGCCAGTTTTGTCCGATCTCAATCGATCATTCATGGTCATCATTTGTGTTTGCTATCACATATAACCGGTTATTGGTTTATCTCGTTTAACCTGTGAGTGTTCTGGCTTGCTCGTCGTTTTGGCATTTGTTCACACTTATTGAGAAACAAACGGCGAATAGTGTCATGCTTAACATAAAAGAGATTGCTGTCGTCTCAAGATGGAATAAATGGTTTCGCCGGTTGTTTACTAGGATATGAGACGAAAACCGCTAGTAATAGGTGTGGAAAGGAAAATAAGTAGTAGGAATGTAAATATGATCGCAGTACATATTTACGCGACGCAAAGCCGGAAATATCGATAGACGTCGAAAGTACGGATACGCAAGCGACTTTACTGCGCGTGAAAGGCGTTAAGGAGTATGTAATAACGCCGAGTTTAATGAGGAGAAGATCATGAGACTATGCAGCCATTTAGTCCCGTTTGAACAAAGATGTCGCGATTGTTTTGAAGAAGGATTAGCGCGTGAGGTAACGAGGAAGCAATTGCAATTGGTGGAAAGCTCTGCCGTTGAGAGCAAAAAAGCTAAAGTTGCTAGCGACGCAATCATTGCTTATGGGGCTGAACCCATTAAAGGGAATGGTCGTTTCTTCCTAAGAAAATATTGAGAAATCTTTGATTCTAGGAAATGCGGCAAAAGTAATTTGGCCAGCTATGCTGGCTTGGACGCACGCGAATTGCCTTAATTGATAAGTAAGCGTGTTGTATTTGGTGTGCGCGGATCGAGCGAAGTCACCGGGAAGAGAAGCTAGCGGCAGTATTGCCGATAGCTTCGTGTGTAGATGTTGCGGTTTCTATTTCAATCACAGAGCCCCCTCTTGTTCGCCCTTTTCACCGTTGGCGATCATCCAATCAACGAGCTTCTTCAAATCTGGTGATAGTGGCTTGGTGGCTAAGGCGGCAAGCCGCTTTCTGTCGTAATCGTTGAGTGCTTTTCGATGCGGTAGATTTTCCAGTGTCGATTGGTCCATCATCCATGGGGACCATTTGAGATCGAAGGATTCCCATAATTCACCCGCTTCATAAGCGATGTCGATGCCGGCCGGGTCGGGATCGCAGGCGATATAAGCTGGTGCAGGTAAAAGCGTGAGCAAATGTCGGACGGTACTTTTCCACCAACGTGGTGGAAAGCCGGGTAGCCACAAAACACCATTGCTTGCCCCATATTCTTTTGCTACTCGCTCGAAGCTAGTGCGGTTCTCAACCAAATACCAAGCATCCATATGGCCTTCAATGCGAGTGACGCTTTGCAAGGTTTTTGCGGTAAGTCCCAAACAGTCCCGCACCAATGAGAGCTCAAGCCGGGTTTCATCGCGAATTAAACATAATGGCGCACGGAGCCAGAGGACCGGCGCATGGGCCTCGATGCCCCAATCCGACAACATAAAATGTTTTTCCAGCCATTGCCATTGGGCGGAGGAGAGTGCTTTGGTGTCTCCGCCAGCAAACAATGCAAAATCACGCTTGGTACCAAAACGATTTTCCGCATCCCATGTTTCAATGCGACGTAACAGATACAAACGATCGAGTGCTTTCGTAGCGGGCATTGCATCGAGGCTAGCGCGAGCTTGTGCGAATCGTGGATCGTTGAATGGTTTTGCCGACTCGATTTGCCATTGCTCGATAGTAGCTTCATCTTCCGCCAAACCCAGTTGCCGGCGTAGCGGCAGTGGCTCGATAAATTCTACCCATACCAGCAACCATCGGCCGGCATCACGTTTTTCTTCTACTTCGATCCATCCGCCACGGAGCAGCGCATCCAATAGATCGAACGCTAAATCGGTACGGCGAGCGCCGGCCTGTTTGATTAGACTTTCCCATTTGCGCCTTTTGCTTTCCGCACGTAGCCATTCCGTAAGCAACTCACGCCACGGCAATGGCCAAGTATCGATGGCTTCTAATCGCTTGGGAAATGCACGACGCTGACGTTTGCCGCGTAACGTAACGGTAGCACCCACATCCAGTTTGAGTGTGCATACTCCCGTTTGATCGGGCTCCGACCAGTTGTTAGGCATGGGCCGTTGTTTTCTGTCTTCGCGCCACTGCCACCGGTTGTGCCCAACTTTCCTGTGGTTGTTTCTTACGCGTAACCAACGTCAACTCCGAGGGGCCAAATACATTCACATTGTGCGTATTGGGTGTCGTAATCAAATATTGCGCGCGGGTTGCTTGCAAGAAAGCACCAACTCTATCGATGTTAAAAATATCGAGGTGAGCAAAGGGTTCGTCGATGAAGACGAACCCGCCGGGACGGCTTTCATCCATCATTAATCCGATCAACATAATGAGCGATTTCATCACTTGTTGTCCGCCCGATGCTTCGCCGTCGTTGAGTCCTGTCATACCTTTGCGGTCGAAGCTGAAGTTCACTGCAAGGCCCGCTTGATTCAATATGAGATCTTCGTTTTCCAGATGCGGCATTTCGCATTGCACTTCGATACCAGCTAGTTCACCGAGGGAGCGCACGTTCTTCGCATAACGGCGAATAGTGGCGCGCAGCACATTGATGTATTCGCCGCGCGCACCGTCCGTTAGTCGTGATGCGCGTTCGTATTCGAGTGAACGCTTTTTTACTTCCGCTTCACGGCCGCGTAAATCTTGTTCGAGCTTGTCACGTAGAACCAGCACGGTTTCATCGGTAATCCACGTTTCTTCTTCAAGCTCTCGTTCGATTCGTTCGAGCTGGCGGCGAGCATCGGCGGCTTTGCCGAACTCATCGCTCAGTGCACGCAAGCCCGTACGTGAATACCAGTGAGCCGGCATTTTGCGGCGCTTCGTACGGTATTGTTCGATGCGTTTGATTTGTTCTGCGCGGAGTTCATGCATTGATGAATGAGTGCCGGTAAGCGACCTTTCTAACTGCAAAAGCTCATTGCGTGCACGCTGATGTTCGAGTTCCGTCTTACGGCGTGTATCCCGTGTTTGCTTCGTCGTTTCCATGGCTGCGCCCATCGCTTCGCCGGCAGAACGAACTTGCTCTTGAACTGCTGGCAACGCTTCCGCAGCAGCACGAAACTCTTCTGCGCGAGCAGCTAAGAGTTGTGCAGCATCAACACCCATCACCAATGAGCGCCCATGCGCGACGGCTTCACTGAGTTTGGTGATGGCGCGGTTTTGCGTTTCAACGCGCTCTTGCAGCGCTTGTGCTTCTTCTTGCAGCGCGATGAGACGCGCACGTCGTCCGCCTTCGCCGAATTGAAACTCGGACGGTGATACACCGGCGTGACGACCACCACGCCGCTCTTTATGGAATCCTTGCCGTGTAATCCAATCTTGATGCTTAGGCAGCGCCGCACCGGCAGCGGTATCTTCCACTCGCTGCACACGATTCAGCGATTCCATGAGCCACATGGGGGCTGTTGCGGTGAAGCGTACTATTTCAAGCAACGAACCCGGTGTTGGTTGCAATGGTGCATCTCGATCGGCAACGATGAAATGCCGATATTGCAGTTTCTCGCCGAGTGCATAAGCATGGGCTCGATCGCTAGGGTTACGTAACAGCACGATATGGCGATAAGCGCGCAACATGGCTTCAACCGCGCCTTGCCAACTCTGATCTGTGATCTCGACAATCTCGGGCAACAACACATGATCGATCGATGCACCATCCAATGCGCTGCGGAAAGCGCGCACCACGCCTTCCAAAGGCATCCCGCCGCCTTGCTTTAATTGCGTAAGTTCTTGGCCTACTTCTTTCAAGCGTTTGCCGGCGCGATCGGTTTCGAAGCGCGCCATTGAGAGCGCTGCTTCATCGCGTTGTAGTGCTTCCGCGGCTTGGGCTACATCTGTTTGCTTGCTGCTTTCGACCAGCGCTTTGAGTTTGGTTTCTTCTTTTAGCAAATGACTGGTTTGCTGTTCAGCCAAGCGAGCTTGCTGGAATATCTCTTGTACTTTTCGCTCGTTGTCCTCGGCGGATTTTTCCGCCTCTGTTGCATCGGCAAGCGCGCGTTCTTGTGTCGCGACGGCTTCAGTCAATGCCTTACGCTGCATTTCTTTTTCGCGCAACGCATGGCGATTACCGGCGAGCTGATTGCGTCCGCCGGCAATCGATTCGCGCAATTCGGCCAACTCCAAACGAGGAATAATTTCCGATGTGAGCCGCGCTTGTTCATCACGGCGCGAGCGCCATTGCAGATAACGGTTGGCTTCGCTGATTTTTGTTTCGACTTGATTTTGCAGCTTGGCGAGATCCAGTTCGAGCGATTCCATTTCACGCTGTGCTTCGCGCTGCTCGTTTTTCGCTTGCGTGTATTGATCGAGCACTTCCTTATCGCCGAATACGTCGAAGACTAATTCGAGCAATGCTTTGGGCGAGTATTCGCAAAGCTTGTCCGTATCGCCTTGTTCCAGCGCCAGCACTTTGGTGATTGCGGCACTCAAGCCTGCATTATCGAGACGTCGTTGATAATCGCGCACACCGACCCAATGATCCGATTCTTGCAATACTTCAATCGGCGTATCACCCGGCGCGATCACGTATTCGCGCGTCCATTCTCCGCCTTGTTTAGTCAGGCGGCAGGCAAGGGTGACTTGGTCTTCGTGAATCGGCGGCCAGAACGGACGCCAGCCGTTATCGCCGCGATGATTTTCCACTACGGCGCGCAGCCACGCGAACGCTTCGCCGGAGCGGCGGACGTAACGTTTGTAATCGCGTTTTCCCGAGCAGGGCAATGCGAATAGCGTGCGCAGTGCATCGAGCAATGTGGTTTTGCCGGAGCCGTTAGGTCCGACGATGGTGACGATCTGCGCATCTAATGGCAGCGTAAAGCGCTTCCAATAGTCCCAGTGGACGAGTTCAAGTTGCTTGATATGGAACATGGGTCGAGTCGGATGGAATGGATAGGGAAGCGATAATTAATTATTTCGAGCTTCGCGTTGTTTGGAATGACCGCGCCTCACACGTAAAGCGTTAGGTTCAATAGGATTCCTGCGATTCGAATTCGTTAGCGTCCGGCGTGGGATCGTTTGCCGCATCTGGGCTAGGGGATGGCGCAGCACTTAACGGCCGATTGGCGAGCAGTTCGGCAAGCGCGCCTTCCATGATGCGCGGCGCGAGTACGTTGTAATCCAGTGCGAGATCAAGCAACGGTCCTTCGTAAATCATTTTATTGCGGCGTTCGATGAAACCAAGCCGAGACAAAATCGGCAGATTGAAACTAATCATTCGCGCTTTGCCGCCCAATTGTTCACCGAAGTCGGCGATCAGCATCGCTTCGCTAAGACCGCTGGAAACTTCGCTGCCTTGTGGTAATGGCCTTTCTGCGCCGAACATATCGCTTTGACTTTGTTCTTCCAAGGTGCGGCGAGCAATTTGCCGTTCCCGTTTTGGCAGAATGATCAATGCCCAAATGACCGTCAGCAGCGCAAGGCAATCGCGGGTCAAGCCCATATTATTGTTCTGCCAAGTTTTGTCTCGGCCGAATACCGGTTCGATCTGTTCCTGCGCGAGAGCAACACCAATATGGCCGGCGAACGGATTATCGAGAAGACGCAATCCGCAAGCAGCGAGCCGCAAATCGAGTTCCAAGCGGAATGCTTCATCGGCCAGCGCACGGCGAGCGAGTTTGTCGTTGCGCGGAATATGGCGCAATGCCAGCAATCGGGCAATGAGAGTTTGAACGTCAGTTTCCATGGCGAGTGAGTGTTCCTTCGCTGATTTCCGCGACGCCGTCGCGTTCTATTTTTGTCAGATTACCCGATACAGACAGCGCAAACGGCAACCGCGCCAAATCGGCGACCGGGCCCGCTAAACTCTCCGACTCGGGATCGCCCAGCAACGAAAGCAAGGATAAACGGTATGCGGCGAGCGGATAGTCGCCGCCGATTACCGCTTCGTCGAGCGTAGCGGCCTCAGGCAGTGTGTGTAGACGATTGAGATAGTGTTCCAGCGCAAGCAGACGTTCGCCTTCCGTATCCACGGTTTCCGGTGCTTTGCTGGCATCGGGCAACACGGTTTGTTCTTCTTTTTCCCGCACGCGTTCCAAGAGTTCGAATTCGGCGATATCGAGCACATCGTCCGCCATGCTGAAAAATTGGCCATTGGTTAACGCGGGCAGGGCATCTTCCAACTGAGCCGCCAATGCTTTTTGCGATTGTCCGCGCAGATAAAGCGCGATGTCCGTCGATGAAAGACCGCTGCTGCCGAGGTGGACGCGCTGCTGATCCAGCCGATTCAACGTGCGTTGAAAGGCCGCGTCGGTCCGTGTCATTTTGCTTTGAGCGAGGCCGATTGCCTGAGCGATACGATGCGTCGCACTATCCAAATCGGCATCGGCGGTAATCGCACGCATGATATCGGTGCCTTTTTCGATCCAGTTCCACACGGAATCAAGCTTGGCTTGCGCAGCGCGGATGCGAAATTCGGAACCGGAAACGATGGCTTGTTCGAAGGACTCTTGCAATTCGGTCAAGCGGCTGAGCAAATGCTGGAGCGCCTCGGCGGAGACTTTGCCTACGGCCTGGAGACCCGCCACCTGCGATGTGATATAGCCCAATTCGGCATCATCGCCGCCGGCGAACTGCAGCAACATACCGACGGCGGCCATCGCATTGCGGCCGGTGGTGCTGAGTTGATACAAGCCCTCATCGCCGTAGCTCAGCAGATCATTTTCTCGCAGGCGCTTTAGTACCGTTTCCAATTTGACCGGATCGAGATAGGCGAAATGCTGATCGAGCTCACTGCGGCTCCAGCGCGGCGCCGTCGGACGAGAGCCCATTTCGCGCAAAACGAGCAGGCGGATGAGCACTTCTTCGTCGCCGCCACGGAATAAGGTAATAAACGCCGATAGCGCATCTTTTGCCCGTAAGAGCGGGAAAAGCGCCGGCACATCAGCGGTGTCTACATGGGGAGCGAAGAATTCGCCGAGTAAGTTGTCGGAAGGTGGATTCAAGAGTCAATTCCACTTGGGATCGGGAAGTTATTTCGTTCCCGATCCTTACGTTATCGGGTCTGCAACTATACACGATGCGAGGCTGTATTGCGGTCTTGATCTTTCTGGAAAATTAAGGGAAAGATCTTTCGTGGCGGCCAGGATATAAAAAGCAAATTTACCGTGCCTTCGCGGCAGGATACTTGACACTATTCTTAACTATCTTGGCGCGCACAGCTTCATCGAGGTCGACGTTCAGCACAGCGGCAAGCCGGGCAAGATACATCATGACGTCAGCCAATTCGTCCTTAACGTGAGCTTCTTGAGCTTTATCTGTCATTACTGCTTTGGATTGCTCTTCCGTCAACCACTGGAATATTTCGACGAGTTCTCCAACTTCGGCGCTGAGGGCCATCGCCAGATTTTTTGGCGAATGAAATGGCTCCCAATCTCGTGCCTTGGCAAAATCGGCGAGAGCTTGATCGAGCTCTTTCGTTTCAAGTAGTTTTCGTTCCACTTTTCAGATGTCCTTCAGTGCTGTAAAACGACGAACACTATCACAGTGCTATTTTTATCGGTCAATTTATGCTGAGTTATCGCCACGCTTTTCACGCAGGTAATCACGCCGACGTTCTAAAACACGTCGTGCTTATTCAATCGCTGCGCTATCTGAATCAGAAAGATGCGCCCTATATGTATATCGATACGCATGCTGGAGCAGGGCTGTATGCGCTAGATAATCCTTATGCGACGAAGAATAAAGAGTACGAAACGGGTATCAGCCGATTGTGGGATCGTCGCGATTTGCCGGCGCCGCTCGTGGAGTATGTCGAGCTTGTGAAAGAATTAAATGCCAATAGTAAGACCTTGCGCTATTACCCGGGATCGCCCTATCTCGCCCACAAGATCGTCCGTCAAGACGACCGTCTTCGTCTTTTTGAATTGCATACAACCGAGAGTCAAATATTGGGTGATAACTTTCGTAAACTGGAACCCGATGCAGTTCGGCAAAGTGCGCGCGGTCGGCATGTCATGATCCAGCAAACCGACGGCCTCCTCGCGCTTAAAGGACTATTGCCACCACCGACTCGTCGTGGTTTAGTGCTGATCGATCCTTCCTACGAAATTAAGGCTGATTATCGTCTCGTCAAAAGTACGCTTGCCGATGCGCTGAAACGTTTTGCAACCGGGACGTTTGCGGTGTGGTATCCGCTGTTGCAACACCTTGAATCACGTCAGTTTCCTGAAAAGCCCAAATAGTTAGCTCAGGAGCGGTGGCTGAATGTTAGCTTGTCAATTGATGCACCATCGCCCGATGGATTTGGTATGCATGGCAGTGGTATGTTCGTGCTGAATCCGCCGTGGACACTTGAAGCCACATTGCGTGATGTTATGCCTTACCTGGTTGATGTTCTCGGCCAGAGTAAACAAGCAAGTTTTGTATTGGAGAGCAAATAGAAACAAGTTGTTTGTTTATTTAACGGAATGGGGAATAGGGCAAGAACGAAGCGTGTTTGTTGACCATTCCTCAATACCCGTTTAAGCAAAGTTGAGAAATACCCTTTTCATTTTTCCATTCGTTTCGGAATCCGACGCTGTCCCGGCGTCCGTTCCAACACCTCGATAAGCTGGCGCCTCGCTTATTTAGCTATTTGGCGTTTCCGCCAATCTTTCAAATTTAAAAGTACTTCTGGTCGTTTTTCTAAATAGGGCCTATTAATCAATAGCATCAGACATGCAGGTATTGGCATGCTTGATGCTTCCTGAATTAGGGGATTGCCTGCACAAATATTCGCTTTAGCCGGTGCGATATGTCGGGAAGTTATTGGGGGCTTTTGTGCTCAAGTTGGTTACGGATGTCGACTTAACCACATACTAAAAATGAATAGCGTAATTCTAAATTCTGACAATCAATTACTTCTGACATTCATGGGGGACTTTCTTGCTGATATGCAGGTTCAGCGGCTTTTTCTTCCCTCGCTAGCAAAAAAAATACGCCTGATTGGTCCACTCGTGTTTGAGGTCGAGATGGAAGGTGCTCAATCGTTCCGGCTGCGACTGGTCTCTGCTTGCCGTAAATCATATGGCAGATCGACGTTTCGTAACTGCACGACTGTTTGCAGGAGCACTTCAGTAAGACTACTGCCAAAAATAATTCATTAGACATACATCATGGCCAAACCATATCCACCAATCGGTTTCATCGTCGAAGAAATGGAATCGCGCATTCTTTATTCGGCGGATTTGAGTCCATTGGCGGTGACAATCGACGACGCGCAATCTGCGTCGGCACCCGTTCCACAAGCAGTGTCCTTGTTATCGAATGGCGTACAGCTTGCGCATACTTCGCAAACCTCCGGTTCGAGCGAAACGGTACAGCGCCATGAAATCGTATTCATTGATAGCAACGTTTCGGGATACGCGGATCTCGCCAAGGAAATCGTTGCAGAAAATTCTCCTACCCGATCGCTGCAAGTCGTCATCATCGATGCTCATCAGGATGGTGTCGAGCAAATCAGCGCCGCATTGAGCGCCTGTCATGATTTGGATGCGGTACATATTATTTCCCATGGCGATCCAGGAGAAATACAAATCGGCGACACGCTCCTGAATGAGCAAAACTTGTTGGAAAAGGCAGAAGACATTTCAAGATGGGGAAGCGCCTTAGCGGAAGGTGCCGATCTTTTGCTTTACGGCTGCAATGTGGCTGCAACTCAGTCCGGAAAAGATTTTGTCAATCAACTCGCGCAATTGACCGGCGCTAATGCCGATGCCAGCGCTGATTTGACAGGCGCGAAGAATCTAGGCGGCAACTGGACGCTCGAATATGCTACCGGATCGATCGATACCCCGATTGCGCTTGATGCATTAGCAGAATCTCATTTCACCGGCATTCTCGCCACATTCACCGTCACGAATACCGCCGATGCCGGTGCGGGATCGTTTCGTCAAGCGATTATCGACGCTAACGCAACTGGTGGTGCGGACACAATCGCGTTTAGCATCGGCAGTGGGTTGGCGACGATTTCTCCGGGCAGTGCGCTGCCTACGATTACCGAAACGGTGACTATCGACGGCACGACGCAGCCCGGTTTCGGCGCGGCGCCGATTATCCAAATCAGTGGCGGATCGGCAGGTGCATCGGACGGCTTGAATCTGACGTTAGGTGCGTCGAACAGCATTATCCGCGGGCTCATCATCAACAATTTCGGTTTTAACGGCATCAATCTGCAAGACGCCGATAACGTGACCATTGAGGGAAACTATATCGGCACTGATTCGACAGGCAGCAGTGCGCAAGCCAATGGCATCAACGGCATTTTGCTAGACGCCGGAGCCGACAACAACATCATAGGCGGCACAACGGCAGCGCAGAGAAACATTATCTCGGGCAATACGGTGAACGGGATCAACGTGGTTACGAATACCGGCAATACGATTCTCGGCAACTATATCGGCTTGAATGCCGCCGGTACCGCTGCAGTTGCCAATCAGGGAGTCGGCATCGAAAGCGTTTTTTCAGCCACTAATCTTACGGTGGGCGGCACGGCGGCAGGATCAAGAAACGTCATTTCGGGCAATGGCATCGATGGCATTAACTTCGATACCAGTGGCGGCAACAGCATACTCGGCAATTACATCGGTTTGAATGCCGCGGGCACTGGCGCGGTGAATAATGTGGGGAGCGGCATATTCCTCGCCGCTTCATCGAACAATGTTATCGGCGGTTCAGTTGCCGCTGCTCGCAATATCATATCCGGCAATGGAACGAACATTACGGACGCGGGAATTTCGGCAGTAAACAGTACCAACAACACTATCCTCGGGAATTTTATCGGCCTAAATGCAGCGGGTAATGGGGCGCTGAGCAATACCGGCGATGGGATTCATATATTCGGCACATCGACCAACAACACAATCGGCGGTACTGCGACAGGCGCAGGCAATGTTATTTCCGGCAATGCAAACAATGGAGTATTGCTTGAGACCAGCACCGATAACACGATCGAAGGAAACTATATCGGCACCGATGCGGCTGGTACTGTCGAAATCGCCAATGCCAATAACGGTATTTATCTGATATCCAATTCAGATAACAACACCATCGGTGGTTCAGCTGCCGGCGCAGGAAATCTTATTTCTGGTAATGCAAACACAGGCGTTTCCATTGATGGCAGCTTGAGCAATAGCATTATCAGTAACTACATCGTGGTTAATGGAACGGCCGGCGTTGCTCTGACAAATGCTGCTAACAATAATTCGATCGGTATTGCCAATGGCGGGAACTTAATTTCCGGCAATCTTGGTGACGGTGTTGTTATTAATGGCAGCACCAACAACAGCATTCTAGATAACTTTATTGGAATAGACATAACCGGTAACGCGGCACAAAGTAACGGCGGAAATGGCATTCTTTTAACGAATGGCGCCGACAATAATGTAATCGGCGGTGCGGTCGCTAACGAAAGAAATATTGTTTCCGCTAATACAGACAATGGTCTTGAAATCGATTCAAGCGACGGGAATAGTGTTCTCGGTAACTATTTTGGCTGGAATTTTTCTGCGAACAGCCCATTAGGTAACGGCGCCGCCGGAATTGCGATTCTAAATTCGTCCGCGAATAACACCATAGGCGGTTCTGCTGCCGGGGACTTCAATGTCATTATCGGAAATACGACGAACGGTATCGATATTTCTTCTAGCACTGGTAATAGCATTTTTAATAATTCCATCGTAAGTAATGCAAATGCCGGCATCTCTCTGACGGCCGCTGCTAATAACAACGCGATCGGTGGTGCAGGAGGGAGCGAAGGAAATCTTATTTCCGGCAATGGAGGAGATGGTATCGATATCGATGCCAGCATAACTAATACCGTCCTTGGCAATTATATTGGCGTAGACATAACAGGCAGTAGTGCGCAGGCAAATGGAGGCTATGGTATTTACCTAACCAATGCTGCCAACAACAATACAATCGGCGGCACGACAGCTTCAGCGAGAAATATCATCTCGGGCAATGTACGTTTCGGTGTTTATATCAATGGGGCCGACAGCAACACGGTTCTCGGCAACTATATCGGAGTCGATGCCGCCGGCACTGCGGCGGTTGCTAATCAGCGCGATGGCATTCAGTTAGCGAACGGCGCCGACAACAACATAATCGGCGGCACTGCGGCAGGATCGATAAATGTTATCTCAGGCAATGGCGGCGATGGCATCGAGATCAATAATACCTCGACTTCCAACACGGTTCTCGGCAACTATATCGGCGTGGATGCGACGGGCAGCAACATAGTGGCCAATAGCTCCGACGGCATACGGATTAAGACTGCATCGAACAATAATACGATCGGCGGCACAGCGGCCGGTGCGGGCAACGTGATCTCCGGTAATGCGATAATCGGCATCAGCATCAATGCATCTACCGGCAATACGGTGCTCGGCAACCATATCGGAATCAACGCCGCCGGCACTGCGGCGCTTGCCAATCAGAGCGATGGTATCGAGCTAGCGAACGGCGCCGACAACACCACAATCGGCGGTACAGTGGCGGGTTCGAGGAACGTCATCTCGGGCAACGGCGCCTTCGGTATCAACATCGACACAAGCGATACAGAAACCATTCAGGGCAATTATATTGGCCTCAATGCGGCGGGTGCGGCCGCTATCGGCAACGCATTTAGCGGCATCGGTCTTACCAATTCATCGAACAATGTTATCGGCGGCACGAGCGCAGCCGCCCGCAATGTGATTTCAAGCAATGCCATCGGCAATGGGCTCGACGGCATCACAATGTTTTCGGCGTCGAGCAGCAACACCATTCAAGGCAATTACATCGGCACCGATGCAACGGGCACCATAGCATTGGGCAATGGAGATAGCGGCGTATGGATTCAAGATGGCTCCAATAACAACACTGTCGGCGGCACGGCGGCTGGTGCGGGGAACCTCATCTCCGCTAATCCCAATGTGGGCGTGGAGGTATTTAACAGCGATGGCAACACCGTTCTCGGCAACTACATCGGTGTAGATATCACCGGTACTGCAGCGCTCGGTAGTCAAGGTTACGGTGTGCTAATCGAGTCCGTATCGAACGGCAATACGATCGGCGGCGCATCGGCGGGAGCGACCAATGTCATTTCCGGGAATGTGTTTTATGGAATCCAAATATCCAACGGCGATAGCAACAGCATTCTCGGTAACTATATCGGCACGAATGCAGCCGGCAACGCTGCCATTGGCAATGGACTCTCCGGCATTTTTCTTGTCGATAGCACGAATACAACAATCGGAGGCACGTCGGCCAGCGCGCGCAATATCGTCTCCGGCAATAGCGATGGCGTCGAACTGACTAATAGTACCGGCACCAGCATCTTAGGTAACTATATCGGAACGAATGCTACGGGCACCGGCGCGATCGGCAACACGAATCAAGGCATTCGTATTCAAAGCTCATCGAACAGCAATATGATCGGGGGAGTGGTTGCGGGAGCGAGAAACGTCATTGCCGGTAACGGCGATAACGGCGTTCGAATCGATAACAGCACTGCCAATACGATACTCGGCAACTACATCGGCCTGAATGCAGCGGGCACTGCCGGCATTGCAAACGCAAATGACGGCATCTTGCTGCAAAATGGCGCTGCTAATACCACGATTACATCGAATATTGTTTCAAGCAACGGGTTCGATGGAATTGAGATCTCCTCCAGCGATTCCACGACGATCCAAGGCAACTACATTGGACTTAATGCGGCTGGCACTAGTGGATTGGGTAATGCAATCAGCGGAATCACGATTAATAACAGCACGGGTTCCATGGTCGGTGGTTCCGGGGGCGGGCAGAGGAATGTGATTGCCGGGAACAGCAATGCAGGTATCGACCTTGAATCCAGTTCGGCCATAACTATTAAGGGCAACTACGTCGGCACCAATGCTGCCGGTACCGCAATCATTGCTAATGCATATGGTGTTTATAATTTCCAAAGTACCGGTTCCACAATTGGTGGCACGACGGTTGGAGAGAGGAATGTCATTTCTGGCAATGGCGTGGGAATCGATCTCGATTCCAGCACCGGCAACAGCATTCTTGGCAACTACATCGGGTTAAACGCTGCTGGTACCTCTGCACTGGGTAATACAGGCGATGGTATTTATCTCGAAAACGGTTCCGACAGTAACACGATCGGCGGCACAGCGGCGGGCGCGGGCAATGTTATCTCCGGCAATGCAACGGAAGGGATCGACATCGACGGCGGCGACCTGAATAGTATTCTCGGGAACTACATCGGCTTGAACGCCGCGGGTACTACGGCGATTGCCAACGGCATCAACGGGGTCTTCATCATCAATGCATCGGGCAACGTTATCGGCGGCACTGTAGCGGGATCAAGGAACGTCATATCCGGCAACAACTGGGACGGCGTTAAGATCGGTAACTGCACCAACACGACAATCTTGGGTAACTACATCGGCACTAATGCCGCCGGGACTGCTGCAGTGGGCAATGCGCGTGATGGAGTTTGGATTACGTTTGCGTCCGCGAATACAACAATAGGAGGCACGATCGCCGGCGCCGGCAATGTTATCTCCGGTAATGGGTTGGACGGTATCGGCCTTAACGGCAGCACCAATACAACAATCTTAGGCAACTATATCGGCACTAATGCCGCAGGGACTGCGGCATTGGGTAATGCACACGAGGGAATTTGGGTTACGGCAGGGTCCACGAATACAACAATCGGTGGCACGGCCGCAGGTGCTGGAAACCTCATCTCCGGTAACGGATGGGACGGCATCATGATCAACGGCAGCAATGGAGCTACGATTCAAGGTAACTACATTGGTGTAAACGCTAGTGGCACTAGCGCCGTAAGTAATGGAAGAGAAGGCATTTGGGTTTTATCGGGATCGTTGAATGCAACCATCGGCGGTGCCGCTGCGGGAGCAAGGAATGTTCTTTCAGGTAATGCCGATAACGGTATCGAGATTGATGGCGGTACAGGGCATTCCATTCTTGGAAATTATATCGGCACGAATGCTGCCGGCAATGCGGCGATTGGTAACGGGAGTGCCGGTGTTTATCTGACATCATCGGCCAGCAACGTTCAAATCGGCGATTCGCTGAGCCCCGGTTCGGGCAACGTCATATCCGGCAACGCGGATACCGGCATCTTAGTCGAATCGTCGGACTCCAATACTATTGTCGGTAACATTATCGGTTTGGATGCGCTGGGCTTATTCGCCATAACCAATCAGGGACACGGCATCAAATTACTGTCGTCGAATAATAATACGATCGGGGGCACCACTGCCGGCGCGAGAAACGTCATAGCCGGCAACGCAGTAAACGGCGTCGAAATCAACGCATCCAATTCCAATATCGTTCGCGGCAACTATATCGGTACCAATGCTGCGGGCACTGCCGCGATCGCCAATCAAGGAAAAGGAATATATGTACGGTCCGGCTCTACCGGTAATACTATCGGGGGCGCTGTAGCGGGGGCAAGGAATGTGGTTTCCGGTAACACTGGTAGCGGTGTCGAGATCATCAATTCCAATTCCAATATCATCCTCGGCAATTACGTCGGTACCGACAGCACCGGGAATACTGCGCTGGGCAATGGGCAGCAAGGCATTTTGGTCACCGGATCGGACAACTCGTCTATCAGCACCAATCGCATTGCATTCAATGGCGGCGCCGGCGTTAACATCGCTAGCGGTATCGGTAATACGATCACCGGCAACATCATTTTTCAGAACAGCGGAATCGGCATCGATCTTAATAACGATGGCGTCACGGCCAACCATGTTGGCGGCGCCATTGCCGGCGCCAATAATCTGCAGAACTACCCGATGATATCGGGAGCGACGACTAACGGTACATTGTTGAGTCTCATCGGCACGCTTAATAGCAGTGCGAACACGACGTTCACTATCGAATTCTTTGCCAGTTCGAGTGCTGATCCGACCGGCTTCGGCCAAGGGGAGCGCTTTCTTGGTTCCGCCATCGTGACGACGGATGGAGCAGGCAATGTCACTTTCATCACCACGATAACCGCCAGCGTCTCCGCCGGAGAAGTCGTTACCGCGACCGCTACTGATACGGTGACTGGGAACACATCAGAATTCGGCGCAGCGGTTATAGCTAAAACGCCTGGCATCACCGTAACACCTACTATCGGCCTGACGACGACAGAAAGCGGCGGAACAGATTCTTTTCAGGTCGTTCTGAATGCGGCACCGACCAGCAATGTAACCATCGCCATCGCAAGCTCCAATACCAATGAGGGAACGGTATCGACGACAGCGCTGACCTTCACGCCGTTTAACTGGAATATCGCTCAGGTCGTCACAGTGACCGGCGTACAAGATTTTGTCACCGATGGAAATGCGCTTTATCAGGCAATATTAAGTTCGGCGTCGAGCGCCGATGCAAATTACAACGGTCTTACACCCGCTAATGTATCGATCACCAATATCGAAGGTCCTAATACGCCGCCGGTCAATACCGTGCCGTCAACGCAGCAAATCAATATCGTCACGCCACTCATTTTTTCATCCGCCACCGGCAATGCCATTACTGTCGCCGATGCTGATGCGAGAAACCTGCAAGTGACGCTATCCATTGTCAACGGCACCTTGACGCTAGCCCAAACCACCGGTCTTACATTCAGTACAGGTTCCGGTACTCGCGATGCGACAATGACCTTCTTCGGTTCTATCAGCAACATCAATACTGCGCTTAATGGACTCCGTTTTAATCCGGCATCCACGGCTGCAGGACTTTCTACATTGACTGTCACTAGCAATGATTTAGGTAGTTCGGGGGCAGGAGGCGCGAAACAAACCACTAGCAGATTGCCAGTTATCGTTAGCGTGGTTCAGCAACCTGTTGCGCCTACGTCGCCGGTAGTGGTGGACCCGCCTTCATCTCCCACCACAACATCCCCTACATCCCCAACGACTACAACTGATTCAACATCCTCTACTGGGAGTGGTTCGGGCATCGATTCTGCTTTTACTGGCGACGTAACGCAAAGCAATACAGAGAAATCGGCTAATGCTCGTAAATCGCAAGGTTTCGCAGGAATGCAGGTCAACCAGATCACGGCCTTGCTGGCCACCGCCGGAACCGTGAAGGAATTGGGTGACAAGATCGAATCGATTGCACCGGCAGTTAGAGCTGCCGCTCTATCGATCAATACTTCAACGGATCAATTGCTCGACAACGGCTTATCGAGTGTTAACCAACCGCACAATACGTTTATCTTCGATAATCTGGATTCGGTAGTCAAGAGTTTGCTACGCAAGTCCAATATTGCCAATACGTTTATATCGGCATTCGGCGATAGCTATAGAAATATCGGTTTCGGCGGAGAGCAAAGCGAGACTCCGCAAGATAAGATAAAACAATTCAATCTGCTTTCAATGGAAACAGCAGAAGTCACTGCCGCTGTGTTTACGCTCGGTGCGGTCTGGGTGGTGGCGCAAAAAGGTGCGCTTGTTGCCAGCTTAGTTGCCACCGTGCCGGCGTGGCAGCGTATGGACCCGCTGCCGATCCTTATGGGCAAGGACGATGACGAGAAGAGCGACCAGAAAAGCAAGGATGAAAAGAGCGATATGGCTGACCATATCTTCAGAGTTGTGTCGCATTAACTATAAAAATCGTGGAGCAAAACCGAGTCCCAAATGCGCTGGCCTAATATGAATATTAAAAATTATTTGAACGCATCACATCGATCCTGGTTGTAGCCCGAAAATTATTTAGGTTGCATACCAACATAATGAAAATAACTCTACTATGAGTTTTATGCGAAGTGCTGTGAAAGGTTCGATGCGTGAATAACTAACAGTAAGCTCATGTTAGTAGTGCTTTGTCAGAGTTGATAGGAGCGCGCGAGTATGGCTATTAGAGTGGATCTCGACTTAATGTACGTTATCGTTGCCCCCAAATGGTGATTCCCTTAGCAAGCGCAACAACGCGGGAGCCGCATTTGGGGGCAACCCTTCGGGCTGAGTTTCTTTGGGGCGCATTGCGTTGTTGTTCGTCGCTTGCTTGGAACTAGTACGGCAATCCACTGCAACGCCGCCAGAATCATTTTGTTAGACGCTCTTAATCTGGTTTTGCCATTTCTGACATAGATCTTGATTGAAATCCTTACGCAAAGTCATTCGATGTCTTTCAGGTGTTGCTCGATCATTTCCAGAATCGTTTGCGATTGAAACTCTTCAGCCAGGCGATGTAGCTTTTTGGTAAAAGGAATATAGCGCGCATCGAGTTTCGCGACGTAATCCGCCCGCTGCCGAATCTCGCGCATATTGCCTCTCATGGCCAACTGATACAGCGTTTTCATTTCTTCTATTGGCGGCAGTATCAGCGCGCCGCTTGGCTCTTCGGCAACGGCCTCTTCGGCCGCGTCGTAAATCCATGTCAATTGCAGCAATGCCCCCATTTCTTTCA
>Ga0157374_10000580_pt1 | contig 32373 bp, 32 predicted proteins | sample M25metaG_FD_115308 | JGI IMG/M metagenome (GOLD analysis project Ga0157374, IMG submission 115308) | Miscanthus rhizosphere microbial communities from Kellogg Biological Station, Michigan, USA - M2-5 metaG | ecosystem: Host-associated > Plants > Roots > Rhizosphere > Soil | place: USA: Michigan...
TAAAGATAAGATATAGGCAATCAATAGCTCCATTCATTGACTATATCAGTTTTCAGGAATGAAGAAAAGACTAAAAGAAGATCTGTTCTGAATTTAACCTATGGGTGCGTAACTACTGATTTATGTATTGCCCTACACCAGTATTCTGGAGCAAACCGCAGACCTGTTTAGAACGATTTTCTCAGCTATCAGTAAACACGGAGTCATCGAGCATCACAGTGCATCCGATCCGGAATGGGAAACAGTAGAAACCCGGTTAGCCGCAGAAAACTGGGATGCCCCGATTATTGTCACTACCAATGTCCAGTTCCTGGAATCCTTGTTTGCCAACAAACCCAGTCGTTGCCGAAAGCTGCACAGGATTGCCAATAGTGTGGTCATTCTAGATGAAACCCAACAAATCCAACCAGACTTTAAAGCAGTCATTGAGGGAGCACTAACCTTACTTGCCGAACATTATCAGACCAGTATATTACTTTCTACTGCTACGCAACCCACCTTGAATTTGCCCATAAAAGGAGAGCTGGCCCCTAACCCTGAAGCCCTGCAAGCACAACTCAAGCGCGTCAACATTCAGCTTCCCGCTAGCTTAACCCGACCTATCACTTGGGAAACGTTAGCTCGTGAATTAACGCAAGTTAACCGGGTGCTCTGCATCGTGAACCGCCGGGATGATGCCCAGCACTTGTTTTCCCTCATGCCCGAGGATAGCTATCACCTGTCCGCCTTGATGTGCCCAGCCCATCGAACGCAGGTTCTTCAAGAAATAAAAAATCAACTGTCTCGATCAAATACAGGCCCGGTAAGAGTCATATGCACCCCGGTGATTGAAGCGGGGGTGGATATTGACTTCCCGGTCGTCTACCGGGCATTATCCGGACTAGATGCTATCGTGCAAGCCGCTGGGCGTTGTAACCGGGAAGGAAAACTTCCCTTGGGTCACATGCGAATTTTTGTCCCGCCTAGTTCAATTCCCATAGGCTATTTACGCAAGGCAACCCAGGTCACCCGGTTGCTCTTGCATGGACAATCCCAAATTACGCTCACACCGGAATTCCTGCGCCAGTATTTTCAGCAGTTATACGGCACGTTTAATCATGAGGATCCCCAGGGCATTTTAGACCTGCTCAAACCCCAAGACGGGAAACCGCACTTTGCATTTCGTACGGCTGCCCGTGCCTTTAAGCTGCTGGAAAAACCGGATGAAAAAACGCTTTATATTCCCTGGGATAAACACGCCCAACAGTTACTGAAACAATTGGCCCAGACGGGTCCCCATCAATTTTTATTACGCCAATTACAACGCTATGCCATTACCTTACCCCAATCGAAATTGGACCGTTTAAACACACAAAATGCCTTGCTGGAAATTCATCCCGGCATTCTGCAACTCAAGGACTTAACCCGCTATTCCAGCCAAACTGGATTAATCCAGTCCGCATGAAAGAAAACCGGAGTCCATCCAACACACCAGAACCAGAACCCAGGAGTTAGAAATATGAGTTTATTTACCCTGAAAGTTTGGGGAAATTATGCCTGCTTTACCCGACCAGAAATGAAAGTGGAACGGGTGTCCTATGATGTGATTACCCCTTCTGCCGCTCGGGGAATCTTTGAAGCGATTTACTGGCAACCCCAGATCCAATGGCAAATTGAAACCATTGAAGTGTTAAAGCAGGTTCAATGGATCAATATTCGCCGCAATGAAGTAACGCATGGCGTATTTATGGGCTCAGCCAATCTGGCCATGAATCAGGGTAAGGGATGCCTAGGCTTAGATATTAAGGAGCATCGGGCACAACGTTCGAATCTCATTCTTAAAGATGTGGCCTATCGGATTCAGGCCCGCATGGTTATCAACTGGGATTGCTGGGATCGACGGCATCATCCCAATCAGTACCCGGCTATTTTTGAGCGGCGCGCTCAAGCAGGGCGAACTTACCACCGACCCTACTTGGGTTGCCGGGAATTCAGCGCTCACTTCGAATGGTGTGATCCCAGTCAGGCTTCTATGGAGCCTGCCATTCCAGAGTCCCGAGATTTAGGCTGGATGCTATATGACCTAGATTTTAGCCACCCCACCTCGCCCCAGCCCTTATTTTTCAAGGCCCAGATGACTCAAGGGATCATTCAGGTTCCCAAACGTCATAGCCCTGAGGTAAGGGGATGATGCTGCAAGATCTTTACCAATATTATCAGCAAGATAACCAAGCCCCACCAATTGGACTGCAACCTCAAAAAATTCCATTTATCATCCATATCAACCTGGAAGGAGCGTTTATCCAGTTCAGCGACACCCGGGAAAAAGTAGGCACAAAAAAAGTGCCCAAAACTTTTCTGGTTCCCACTGCCGTTCGACGAACCAATCGCATTCTGCCCAACCTTCTCTGGGACAAACCTGAATATGTTTTAGGAGTTGGATCTAAAAATAAAACCGACAAAAAAATGGCCGAGGCCCATACCGCATTTGTGGCAAAAATTCAGGCCTTTGCAGATCGCCATGTCGATATTCCAGCGTTACAAGCCCTCCTTCAATTCTTAAATCATCTGCCTTTAACCCAGCTTAAAGCTGATCCGCTCTGGCCAGAGGTCACGGGGAGTACAGTCAGTTTACTCACGTTTCAAATCGTTGGGGAAATGGACATTCTTTGTAGCAATGCGCTAATCAGGCAAGCGTTCCAAGAGGATCATTTAATACAATCAACGGACCCCAATGAACAACCCATCGGACGTTGCCTGATTAGTGGGGAACTGGATCAGATTAGGCGGTTACATCCAGTGATTCACGGGATTAAAGGTGGCATTAGCTCTGGTAGCAGCCTTGTGGGTTGTAACTGGGAAGCCGCATACTCTTACGGGAAAATCCAAGGCTATATTTCACCTATTGGGGAAAGGGCAACCCATGCGTATTCCACCGCTTTAAATGGGCTACTCCATTTTGACTCCAAGCAAAAAATTCAGTTGCCGGGAACTACCGTGGTCTTTTGGCCGAAATCCAACAGTGCACTAGGCCTTCAATTTCAGGATCAATTTGCCGCTTTCTTTTATTCTGCAGATTCTCTTTCCCGTGGTACTTCAGAAGTACGTAAACTGTATCAAAGCCCATGGCAAGGGCATAAAGCCATTTTGGAATCAGTAGAGGACCACTTTTGCGTACTGGGGCTTTCCGTCAGCAGTGGTTCTCGGCTAGCCGTGAAATTTTGGCATAGCCTTCCACTGGGACAATTGGCTAAAACCTTGAACCAACATTTTGAGGATCTATCGATTGCGCATGACAATCAAGAATCCGAATTTTTACCTTTAAGCCGCTTACTCAAAGAACTGTGCCTGAATCATGACGTGAAACATTTGCCGCCTAATTTAGAAAATGCTTTCTTAGAAAGTATCCTTTTAGGTACAGCTTACCCGATGGCTATTCTTCAAGCTTTGTTGCAGCGTATTCGGACAGTGTCAAAAGATCAAGCCGACAATAGTTTACCTCCGGTTTCTTACGCAGCAGCAGCATTACTGAAGGCTTTTTTAAACCGTTATCAGAGACATGATGAAATATTGAAAAAGGAGATGAGCGTGTCCTTAGATGAAACTAACCCAGGCATTGGATATTGTCTGGGCAGATTATTTGCCGTGCTGGAAAAGATTCAAAAGGATGCTCAAGGGATTACCAGCATCCGGGAGCGTTTTTATGCGGCTGCTTCCAGTCGTCCCGTTGTGGCCTTTAGCCACTTAATGATTTTAAAAAATCATCATCTGGGCAAAATGGAAGCCCCAAGCACCGTTATCTATTACGAAAAATTACTGGGTAACATTATGAGCCATTTGAAAGAAGGGTTTCCCCAACATTTATCCTTGTTTGAGCAAGGTGCTTTTTCGGTGGGCTACTATCACCAACAACAGGCTCTCTACAGTAAAAAAGAAACCCTGAAAATCAGCGGTGTGACTTCCAGGCAATTAGAGTTAGGAGGAATTGAATAATGATGGCAATTAACCAGCGCTACGAATTTACCTTATTATTGGATGTTACAGATGGCAACCCCAATGGTGACCCAGATGCCGGGAATATGCCGCGTCTGGATTTTCAAAGTGGACATGGCCTGATTACCGATGTCTGCATTAAGCGGAAAATCAGAAATTATGTAGGTCTTGTAAAAGGGGAGCAACCCCCATATGAGATTTATGTCAAAGACCGTGCGGTGCTGAACCAGCAGCATGAGCGAGCCTATCAGGCGCTGGATGCTACGGTGATACCCAAGAAAGAAGGCACAGGCGTTCGAGAATGGATGTGCCAGAATTTTTATGACATTCGAACCTTTGGAGCCATGATGGCCACTGAGGTCAATTGTGGACAAGTCCGAGGCCCCGTGCAATTGACTTTTGCCCGTTCCATTGATCCCATCCTGCATGCCGAGCACACTATTACCAGGCTAGCGGTTACCAATGAAAAAGATATGGACAAAGGTCAAACCATGGGGCGGAAGTACACCATTCCCTATGCCTTGTACAGACTACATGGATTTATCTCAGCCCCGTTAGCCCAAAGAACGGGCTTTAACCAAGCGGATCTGGATTTACTGTGGGAGGCTCTTAGTCATCTATTTGAACAGGACCGCGCTGCTGCAAGAGGCCTAATGACCATTGCTGGACTCTATGTCTTTCAACATGACTCAGCCTTAGGCAACGCTCCAGCCCATGACCTATTTAAGCGGATCCAGGTTCATCGCCAAAAGGGCATTGATTTTGCTCGCGCTTTGGAAGATTATGAGATTCAGATTGATGAATCTGCTTTACCCTCAGGGGTTCAACTGCAAAAATTGGTGCATCGCTCCAATTCCAGTCTATTGGCCACTGTGGTTTAGTGACTTTCAGCCTCAAGGGAGGCTGTGGATTGAAACCGAATTGACCCCATCGAAACCGAATGCGTAGATGGTGAATTCAGTCTTTCTAAAAGAAAGACTGTGGATTGAAACAACCGTGACGATGCGCATAAACGAGCGCCATACACTGAGATTCTGCTAGTCTTTGGGCTAGCCAGGATTAAAAACCAAAGAGCCATCCTGAATTTCAGGATGGCTCAACTATTATTTTCAAATGTCTGAAAACGTTCGCTAATCTCAAGCATAAATTATTAATCGTTAATTAAAACCGATATCGCTTGCTGTAGCCACCTTCATTACCACTATAATAAGGCTCCGGATAAACAGGGGTAGCTGGCTTCCGTGAGGGAAGCTCATTCCCTTTCGGAACAGCCCCCATTTGTTTCAAATCATTCTCTATGCGCTGCAGGTCATAATCATCCTTTACACTGCAGCCCAGAGGGCGATCGGGATCTGCAATCAGGGCATTATAATCCCGTTTGCGCAATTGGCTGACTGCCCCTTGCAGGGCATCCGGTCCGTCATCATGGCCGGTGGGAAAGAGAATCATCTGTTGAATAAAGCTTTTGGGCAGGCTATTGGAAAACAATAAATGGCCATTGGCAATCACGGGTTCCAAGGTGGACGTAACCCGCTCAATCTTGTTCTGGTGCTGAAAGACCCCTTGGACCCGAAGCAGCTCTGCATCCTGCACATGGGCTTGCGCCTGGTGATAGGAATCCTTCAGCAAATATTGGAAATGGTTGCTTTCCAGATAAAGCCCGTCTAACTGCCATTGGGCATGCAGACTCAATGCCGCTTGAATCTGAGCAGAAGGCGTGGCCTTTTCCAAGTAACAATCCAACAGATACAGGTACCCGTCCTGATCTTGAGCCACCACCACAATGGCCGCGTAATCAGCGCCACCTTGACCGCCGGGCCTTTCACCCAAAGCCGGATCATGGTAGGCAATCAAGCGTTTGAGCCGATCCCAGGGAATGACTTTCCCCGAGCCATCCAGCCATTGGATAGCCACAGGCTGGTGTCCCTCATACTGCACGCTGAAGGTTTTCGCTTCATCCATGCGAAACAATTGGCGTTCAGGATCATACGGGTCATTTTGCTTTTCAGAGTAAAAGGCTGCTTGCCCTTCACTGATCATTTGTTTCATGAGTTTGACATACGAATCCCCTTCGGGCCACAGTACCTGGGTGCCTTGGAGCAGGGCATCCTGATTCGCTTCATAAAAGGCATCGGCCGCTTGCAAGCGATTGGGATTGGACAGATCGTTATAAATCTGGATCCAAGTTTGCCAAAGATCTTGGCGGGTACTGAAATGCTCAATGGCTTGGTATTTGCTGGCTTTCCAACCTGGGTTTGCCAACAATAGAGAGAGTAGGGATTCTGAATGCAAGCAGGTGCCAATGACCAAGACATTGGTACTCCCGTCAATTTGGCCTACTTTTAAAACGGTCTTGAAAAACCATTCCTGAATTTTATGCCGCATCTCGGGACTTTGACATTCCTCTAGATTCTCCACATCATCACAGATAATGAGAGAGGGTCGATTGGCCCCATGGCTGATTCCCCGCATTTCTTGCTCTCGGGAACGGGCCATGACCTTTATGCCGGTTTCCGTTAAAAACTGCTGCTTACCGCCTCGGGCACGGCCTTTACGGCTGCTTTTGTCCGGGCCCAGTTTGCCAAAGAATGAGACGATTTCCGGCTTATTCAATTGATCCAGAATTTGCTGGACCTTATCTTCAGCATGCTCTTTGCCAAAGCCCACAATCAAAATAAAGGGCTCATACCCATACACAATGGCATGCACGGCTTTGATCAGCATCTTAATGGTGGTTTTCGCATGAGAGCGAGGGGCGGCGATCACTTCCCGTCGCCCCCGTTGCACTGGGTTGGCTTCCGCCTGGAAGAACTCTCGATGCATCCGGGAAAAGGGCAATTGGCAAAATTCAGGGAAAAAGGTTTCCATGAAAAACTGAAAATCCCGGTAACCGCGCGTGTATACATACGCCTGAAGCAATACCGGGTCTTGTAACAGCTGCTTGGTCTTCAACAATTGGAACAAACGTTCCCAGTCAATTTGCTTCAGTTGCTCACACTCATCCTGTGTAAACGCTAACATTGAAACCCGCTCCGTGATCTACAGTTAATGACCATCACTTAAGATTTTTTCAATTAGGATTCCACTTAGGCGCTGGCCAGTTGTTGCAGTAGATTTTGCAAAACGGCGCTTCCGGATGAAGAATCGTTTGAAATAGGCTCCTGACGAGCATCCTTTTTCGGTGACGCTTTAAGCAGTTTCTGCATGACCGCAAACCCTTTTTGTGCCGCTAAGCCGTTTCGTAAGGCTTTGCCGTCCGGGTTATTTTGCTGATCCACCGCTTGGTTATAAGCCACTTGAGACAAGTGTTTGGCTTGCTTCAGGATTAAGCCAACCATCACGGGATCGGTTTCTGCGGCTTCCCGGTACAACTCTTCAAGCGCGAGATTCACATAACGCCGGGCTTGACGATACGAGAGCCCTTGTTTTTTGAGAAGCGTAATAATGTGATCTTCGGCAATATCCCGCATGAGGGCTTGGATCACCAAGTCCACCCGGGCTTTTTTTTCAGCCTGGGTTGCCCGTTTTCGAGCCGAACTATTCATCACTGGCCTCCAAAGCATCCTGGCACAAGGAAACCAGGGCCGCACTGCGGTCCCCATCCGGATAAAGCGCCAGGGCTTCATCAATGATCTCTTTATCTTCAGGCAAGACCACAAAGGTCAAAGTTACTGGCAGTTCCTTTGCTTCAGCATCCAAGGCTTCCTGGAATGCTTTTTCCTGAGCTTCCCGGTCCAACGCTTGCATGGTCAACAGATCGGCTAAGGCTTCTGGAGATTCCGGCAGTAACAGTTGTAGATCTTCTAAAGGAAACTGCTCTCTGAGTGACGCCAATAAATCCATGCGCTTTTCTGGATCAGGAGTGCCATGCAATGTGTTTAAAGTGGCCAGAGCCAGTTCTGCTTCAGTAGGAGTCACATCCCAGATATAGCAATCGATTTTGGTCCAGCCCAAGGTTTTAGCAATTTCCCAACGCACATGCCCGTTGATAATGGTATAGGTGTTGGGGGTTAGGCTAGGGTCAACGTAAACCACCAAGGGTTCGTAATTGCCGGAACGAGACATATGGCGCTGGATTTTCGCTTGAGTCTCAGGCGGGCAATGATTGTCACGCTTGGGGTGGGGATGCAATTGATGTAAAGCAATGGAACGCTGTTTCACGGTAAACCTCTTTCAGTTGCAATAATAAGTAACTCCTGGTTATCCTGGCGCTTGGCCACATGGCGCATATGGCTGTAAGCTTTGGAATAACCGAAAACTTGGCGGTTTTGGGCATGACTTTGGACCACCGCCAATAGTCCTTCTAAATCAATGGCTTTATTGCCGTAAGATAAGACCCAGGTGGGAATATGCTGAACGCTGTCCAATAAGGCATGCAAGGTATCCACGCTGGCAGAGAAATCGGTAATTGATATGGGCTGTTGACCTGAAAACAAAAGCTTATCCACCAGGGCAAAGCCTTCTTCATACCGCTGGGTCCCGGTATACGGGGGATCCAGATAAACAATATCCGCCCAGAGTTGGGGTAATAACGCCACCGCATCCGCTTGATAAATTTCCACAGGAGAACCGGTAAAAATCCCCTGGTTCACAGTATTGAGTTTGGCTTGCTGAATCGCTAAGGGCGGGGTGAGCAACCGATCCATGGTCCCGTCCTTAAAGCGTTTGGGATTAATTGAATCCCAGCTTTTAAGACCGTCCAGAGCTCCAGCATACGGGCCATTGGATGTACCTCGGCTGGTGGGAAAGCAGAGAAAGGCATTGATGCAATGCCAGATCCAAATCAGATACAAGGCTTTCCGAGTAGGATGCTGGACTTGTTGAGCCCAATAGAGCCACTGGTCCAAACGCTGGGCATGACGAGTGCTGAATACTGCTGGTGCATAGCAGGATTCAATCAGCCGAGGTGCATTTCTAGGTAAAGGTTGGTTCAGATACAGCAAATCGGTTTTGCTGAGTTTTAGATCGGGATTGTCCAATAAGGCTTGAGCAATGACACAAGAACGGGCAGAGCAATCATTCACTTGCACTTTTTTAAAACCCGCTGATTTCGCCCAAACCCCAATGGCCCCTCCACCCAGGAATGCATCAATAAAGGTTAATTGGGGCCATGTACTCCTTGGCACATGCCGGGCCACAGTTCCGCTAATCCAGTCTGTTAAGCTGAGTTTTCCGCCAAAATAACTGGGCGTGGCCAGTTGTCTGCGCCGTAACGCTGGATTTGTAGACATACTAATACTCCACCTCTCAACGGTGACGAGAGGCTCTTTCAATTACTTTTCACCACTCACTCTTGCCATGCGCATGCAGGGCATACATCAATTATCGATCAGGTTTTAAATTTTGTCTGATCTATGGACCTTTTTTAAGCAATAAGCATATTCATTAATAAAATTAAAATCTGAAGATCCAAGCTATGAAAGCCTGAAGCACTCCCATTTTATTGTGTTAAAAAATATAAACAGATATTTTTTGAGAATTTTCCTTGTCCCAAAACGGGCATGTTTTTTGTCTGCTTGTAAAGCCCAGACTTGCATTTGAAGTTTCTTAGAGCGACTAATAGGTCTGTTCATTGGAATAGGAGGCAATACACTGACCCATGGCGCTCTATCCTCAGGTCAAAGACACCAAAGAAGCTCAACTCAAACGCTTATTGCAAGAACTCTTAGCTCAATCCGAAGAAGAACCCCAGCCCCCACGTTATCCTAATCACTTGGATGCCATTGATCCTTGGAAGCGGGCTATGGCCAGTGGCACTTTAACCGGGAAAGTCTTTAGCAATCATACCGTGAATAACTATGCCCGATATGCCGTTGAATTTTTGAGTAAACAGGAAAATCTCAGTTTTGAGAATTTCCAAGCTGAACTGGAACTCATTCCCCCAGAAAGTTTTGGACGGCGGGATAAATATTTCAAGGGCATCCTGTGCTTTGCTAAATTCCTGATTCGAGAGCATAGCTTGCCCACTTCCTTTCTGGATCAGGCGCTGGCCATTCAGCCCAAGCGGCATATTCCAGCGAAACAAGCCACAGTCACTGAAGAACAACTGGAAGCACTGATTCAAGCATGCCCGACCCCATTTCATCGACTAATTATCCAGATGTTGGCTTCTACCGGGCTTCGAGCATCTGAATTCTGCGCCTTAAAGCTTCAGGATGTGAATCTGGAGGAAGGGTATGTCGTGGTTCAACGGGGGAAAGGTGGCAAGCGCAGGCGAGTGGGATTGAGCCCGGTTTGCCAGGAACTCTTGAAACAGCACATAGATAAACTAGGACATCTGCAGGCTCAGGAGCCACTGTTTCGGGATCGCTTTGGGCAGCCCCTAAATCGAGATGGCCTGTTGAAACGGATCAATAAACTGGGTAAAAAGTTAGGAATCGATGTCTCTCCCCATGCCCTCAGGCGAGCCTTTGTGACCATTAATGCCAATAAAGGCCGATCCCTCGTCATGCTGCAAATGGCTTGCGGGCACAGCGATATTAAAACCACACGGTCATATTGTAAAACTACGGAAGAAGAAGTCATTCGGGAAATGAAAAACTGGTAAGCATATTTGGCCGAATAACACTTAGCCTCGTTCCGAGGCACTTTTTCCATGGCTAACTAACAGCTCTTTTTTGCTTCTCATCCAAATGAAAGCGAACTGTAGTGACTACCTTACCTCTGCGTAACCGTAATAGCGTTTTAATTAAAACTGCTGTTTGGTTGTGTAGAAGCATATGCCACCATTTTCGCGTTACAAACTCAGGGACAATAATGGTTACCAGATCATGCTCATATCGATCTTCCACTTGGTCGACATATTTCAAGATTGGCCCTACCAAGTTCCGATAGGGGGAACTTAAAATTGTAAGCGGTATGTTGCAACCCCATTTCTCCCAAGCTTGTCTTAATCGTTCTGTCGCCTTGGGATTGAGTGAAACATGAATGGCCTCCACTCGATCAGAAATGGTTTTGGCATACTCAAGTGCCGGAATAGTGCCCTTATTTAAGGATGAAACCAGAACCAGAACGGTATGTTCAATGGGAACAGGACAATAATCCTCTTCAGGTAAGGCCAGTTGATCTGCAATATCATTATAGTGAGCTTTTACGCTCCTAAACGTCCACATAATTAACGGAATGGCTACTAAAACAATCCAGGCCCCTTCTGAAAATTTTTCATAAATCAAAATAACGGTCGTGAGTCCCGTGGTCAGCATTCCCAGTCCATTAATAAGGATACTACTCTTCCACCCAGCATGTTTCTCTTGCAGATGATAAATAACCATACCGCACTGGGCTAAGGTAAAGGAGAGGAAAACGCCAATGGCGAATAACGGGATCAAGGCATGAGTTTCGGCATGAAACACCCAAACCAGAAGCCCGGCAAGCAATCCAAGAATAATAATCCCGTTAGAAAGTACTAACTTATCTCCCAGGCTCATCAATTGTCGGGGCAAATAGCCATCATCCGCAAGAATAGAAGCAAGTCTTGGAAAACCCGCAAAACTGGTATTGGCCGAAAGAACCAGAATAGCCAGTGTAGATGCCTGAACAATATAATAAAAGAAGCTATTCCCACCAAAAACCGATCTAGCCACCTGAGACATAACGGTTTCTTCTGCTTTCGGCACGACTTGGAAGACAATGGCCAGCAATGTTACGCCTAAAAAGATACCTGCAAGAATCAGGCCAATCAGTAAAATTGTCTTTTGGGCATTTCGCTCAACCGGTTCTCGAAACACCTGAACACCATTTGACACAGCTTCAATCCCCGTTAATGCCGAACAGCCATGGGAAAAGGCATTTAATAAAACCATGATTAACGCTGCATTAGCCCAAGAGAAATGAGCAGGACGGACTACAGTGTGAGGCCAGAGAAAGCCAGCCAGACTCCACTGATATATGCCAAAACCAACTAACAAGATCATTGAGCCAATGAATAAGTAGGCAGGAAAGGCCAAAACTTTTCCTGATTCACGAACGCCACGTAAATTGATTACAGTCATCAAAAGGATAAACCCAATAGCAAGCATGGTATTCCAGTGAGAAGAGACCAGCCCTGTGGATGAAATTGCTGCCACACCCGCTGAAACACCAACAGCTACTACTAGAATATAATCCACGAGCAAGGATGCCCCTGCCAGATGGCTTGCCGTCATGCCAAGCCTATCTTTGGAAACCGCATAGGTACCACCATTCTCCGGGTAAGCCGCAACGACTTGCAGGTAGGAAAGCGAGACAATGGCAATCAAAATGACAATGGCAATTGCAACGGGTATGGTTAACAGATGGATCTGGGCGGCAAAAATGGAGCCATAAATAGCAATTAGAATTTCCTCTGTGGCAAAGGCGGTAGAAGATAAAGCGTCAGCAGCAAAGACGGAAAGAGCAAGTGGAATAGAGAGACGCTCATGCAACAGATGATGAGATTCCAGTGGATCCCCAATGAGGAATTTTTTCAACATGTTCAACATACAGATCCAATCATCCCTTTTGTTGGCTATGCTTTTGAACGACAAATAAGGCAGCTTGTGTGCGATCTTTGACATTCAATTTATTCAAAATGGAGTGAACATGCACTCTCACTGTGCCTGGAGATATTTTTAAAATTTCGGCAATATCATTATTCTTCTTACCGGATGCAATTAAGGTTAATACTTCCTGTTCACGTTCGGTTAACGTTTCTAGAACCTCTAAAGGGATACCCAAAGGCTCTTTGGGCTCATCCAAATGTTTCTCAAATTGAAAATATTTTTTAACTTGGTCTGCTACGGCCGCATCAATCCAAAAGGCACCTTGATACACTTCTTCAATCAAGGTATGTAAGCGTTCGGTGGATATTCCTTTTAGGCAAAACCCATCTGCCCCCGCATTCATAATCTGGTCGACAGTCTTGGGTTCCGCATGGGAGGTCAATACTAAAATTTTAATCTCTGGATGTCTGGCTTTGATTTGCTTTGTCGCTTCAATACCGCTTAAAACAGGCAAACCAATATCCATTAAAATCAGATCCAGGGGTAATTCATCCACGGTTTCAATGGCAGTTTTACCATCCAGGCACGTTCCCACCAACTCGATATTATCGTATTGTTTCAGTGAAACTGTAATACCCAGCCGAAAAACCTCATCATCTTCAACCAAGAGTACGCGGATCATGACGTTTCTCCTTCATCCGGTAAGATAAAACTGAATTTACAGCCACCGGTTGATATATTTTCTGCCCAGATGCGTCCCCGATGCGCTTGAATTAATTGTCTACTTAAGTAAAGACCTAATCCCGTTCCTATAATATCCCGAGTCCCTTCTGCGCGATAAAACCGATGAAATATATTTTCCAAATCTTCCTCGACTAAGCCAGGGCCACTATCAGCCACCTCGACTAGCAGTTGATGAGATTGTTCTGAAAGGGTCACCCGAATAAACCCTCCCGCAGGCGTGTAATTCAGTGCATTATGCAGCAAATTGGCAATCACCCGTTTCAGTTGTAGAGCATCTCCTTTTACTTTAGGGGGGGTACGGCGACAATGATATTCCAGCTTAATCTGCCGTTCACTGGCTAAGTACTGTACTTCAGTCAGAATATCTGCAATTAACTCATCCATGTCAATCAAGCTCATTTGTAGCTTGACGCCCAGATTATCCTGCTGATACACGGACAATAGGTTATTCACCAGATCCAGCTGTCGCTGTTTGCCTCGGGTTAATGCTTCCAGAATCTCTTTTTGTTCAGCATTAATCGGTCCGATGGCCTCATTTAAAAAATGTTGTAATGCCTTCTGTTCACCCAGAAGCGGCGTCTTTAAATCGTGGGTCAAAGTCGCCATAAAATCTTCTCGCATTTGAGCCAGATTACGCTCCGTTTCCCATAACTTTTCCTGCTCTTGGGCTCTACTCTGATGTCGAATATACTGGACCATGAAATAAGCCGAGATAATAATGGATAAGGCAGCTAAGGAACGATTAATCAACACAGAAGGAATATTGATTACATTCATTGGAAATATGAGATTCAGTAAGGTGGCAACAACAGCAACAAACAGTAAAATCTTAGCAATCTGGGGTTTTAAAAAAGAAACTGAAACTAAGATAGGAACAGTATATAAATAGGCTAATACAAACTCCGGACGAGTTGAAAAATCCAAAATGGCAACAACAATAAACATTATGATAATAATCAGCCAACGGGTTCGTTCACTGACATTAAAGAGGTATTTTTCAACTTTTTGAGACAACAAGGATAAAATCGTCAGATTCCCTCAAGTTCAATTAGACCCATTCTTATTGAATCATTGTTACTGTACGTTTTCAACCTAAGGCTTCATTCGAAACCATCTATATCAAATGATATAGATGGTCTAAACGCTAAAATATACCTTGTCTTTTTTGACAACACAGCTTAACCTCATGGTACTGGATTAGTACCGAATCCTTATAGCAAGCTATCATTTTATAGAAACCCCAAGGCAAGGAATGGAGAGGCTATTGAACTTCCTGCTTTTTCGCAGGTTAGGTCAGGCTAGGTTTATATTCACTTTTTAACGGCGGTGTTTTGGTTTGTCAAGCTTGTCAGTTCATCCATAGACTTGCGATTAGGAGTTAACGCAAATGAGCAATCGTACCGTATACCATAGCAACTATAAAAGCCTGGATTTTGTCGAAAAACATAATGTAACCAGGCTTTTCAGAGTTATAGCAGTCAGTATTTGTATTGGAAGCATCTCTCAGCAAGTATTTGCAGAGACAGAACTCAACTCAGCAAGCTCCACTCCTTCAATCGCCTTGGAGAATACGACCCTAACAAAGCCCAACCCTGTTTCAACTCAGTCTAAAACTTTATATTCTGATTCTTCTCTATCAAGTGATAAAACTGAGCCTTTGGAGACGGTTGAGTTTTCAGCAGAGGAAGATACTTCTGACACGAAACTCTCAAACTATCTCAGCACTTCGGAGAATGCTCCACCTAAAGAAATTACTACCAAAATAACTAGGCGAGTCCCGGCACCACCTATTGATTCCCCTCCATTTCCTTCCGGAGAATGGCAGATTGGGGGAACTTCACCCATTGGCGCACCGGATACCAGCTCTACTTACACACTCATGAAACTCTTACATAAGACAGAGCTCGGCAGTTTTTTGGAAAAGAACCGGATCAAAATTTATGGCTGGGTTAATACTGGAGCTAATTACGGGACTTCTAAACTGTCCAACTATCCGGTCACATACAATACTTTTTCCAGACGCGTTGACCTGGATCAAGTGGCAATTAATATCGAGCGTATTCCAAACACTGTTCAAACAGAACATGTGGATTGGGGCTTTCGCGTGACCGGTTTTTATGGAATTGATTACCGTTTAACTACCATGAAAGGCATATTCAGCGATCAGCTATTGACTAAAAATCGTCAATATGGCTTTGATCCGGTTCTATTTTACGGGGATATCTATCTTCCTAAAGTCGCCAAAGGGATGAATATACGCATTGGACGTTATCTATCTGTACCGGATATTGAAGCTCAGCTTTGCCCAGATAACTACATGTATACCCATTCCCTGCTCTACGGGGTCGATCCCTATACACAGATGGGAATCATGACCACGACAAAGCTAAACGACCAATGGAACATTCAATTGGGCATCAGTGGCGGCAATGACATAGCCTTGTGGGCAGGCAATCGAAAAAACCTCTTAAAGCCAACCGGCACTGCAATGGTTCAGTGGATTTCCAAAAAGAATAAGGATTCCATCTATGCCGGTGTGAACGCCATTAACGATGGCAAGTATGCTTATAATAACCTGCAGCATTTTGTTGCTACCTGGACTCACGTGTTTACTCCCAAAATTCATACCAAAACAGAAGCCTACTATATGTATCAACGCCAAGTGCCTGGTATAGGCTTTGCTCCTGAATGGGCCATTGTAAACTATACCTTATTCCAGCTGTCTAAAAAGGATTATATTACGTTTCGCAACGAGTACTATGACGATATTAAAGGCCAGCGATATGGGGTTAAGAATAGCATGAGTTCTCATGCTATTGGATATACGCATTGGTTCAATCAGTCAATTGGTATTCGGCCAGAATTTCGGTATGACCAAGCCTACAACAATCCCACTTTTGATCACTTTAAGAAAAAGAATCAGTTCCTGGGTTCGGTGGATTTAATTGTGCGCTTTTAAATGGAGGTAATGAGTTTCTTCAAGGGCGATGGCTGGTAATTTACATCAGTTTCTTGGCCAATACATGATGATAAATACGCCAATCAGTGAAAGCAAACCACCCAGCAAATCGAATTTATCAGGAACAACCTTATCAATTTTCCAACCCCATAGAATGGAGAGAACAATAAAAACACCTCCATAGGCAGCATAAACTCGACCAAAGTTTGCTGGCTGTAAAGTTGGTACAATACCATAAAGCAACAGAAATATTGCACCGACAACTGCTAGCCAGATACTTTTTCCTTCTCGCAGAAAAAGCCATACCAGATAGCCACCTCCAATTTCAAAAATTCCTGCCAGGAGAAAGTAAAAAAGCGAGCGGAAGGTTTCCATGTGGGGTACCTCGGGACAAAGTTGTCTCTGCATTTTACTACAGATTAGGTTGTAACAATACAGAACAAACTTAATGTTCTATATCTTTTGATATAGACGCTAAACGGCAAAATATACCTTGTAAAAAAACAAACAAGAGTAATAATAAAATATAGAGCTAAAGCGTGATCGAATTGCCGAATCCTGATCACGGAGCGGAGGACCCAATCCCAGTAAACTGGATGGGGCTAATTCTTGAAAGAGAACAAGGACCTTTCTCCTTGAGCCCGACAGCTAACTTCGCAGGCACAGAAAGGACAAATACCATGCATCTGTTTGAGAACAGTATTGAAGTAGATGCTACCGTTTTTCAATGTGTTAAAGCATGGCAGGAATGCGCCAAAGGCTGGATAGCCAATGAAAGCTTTCTTGATCTGGAAACTTTGAACGCATTGTTCCACAGGCAGCAGTGTCACCTATCTTTTAAGCAGAGATGCCTGAATTGGACTTGTCTCACCAATTCAAGTGGAGCCAAACAAGCATTAAGATGGCATTACTATGGAAGTGCGATCCATGCATCTGGCCTGCTTATCTTTGACTCGTTAAGCCATAAATTCTCCAAGAAAACGAAAATAACCCTCAAACTTCACTTTCAGGATACTTTAAATGGCATAGATAGTCTCAAGTTGGAGATGCATGCAGGTTTAGCCATGCAGAATACCCTGAAACAATTGAAAAAAATCATTACATCCAACATATCACATGTTAGAGAGGTTGAGCCAAATCATGATTACCCACAGCAAAACAGTGGTGTATCAAGCCCCATTATTAAAGAGGAATTAATCTATGCAACAGCTTAAGACCGAAATATTAATCCAGGCTTCATTAGATGCTTGCTTTCAGTACTGGATTACCTCAGATTATTATCCCCAATTTAGATTTCAAGAACTGCCGAGTTTACCCAAATCGTGGTCATCTTCAGATGCTTGGGGTGAGCAGAATATTTCTGGAAACAGGCAATTAGATTGGAGTTTAACTAGTTATCCAGGCATGCCACTCAAACAAATCAACTGGCACATTCAAAGTTGGCTCAATAAGCGTTTGATCGACTATGCAGGGCTAATAACTTTTGAGGCCCTTGGAAATGGATCCATCACTAAGATAGAATTGCAAATTAACTGGAGCCAGTTCGAAAGCATTGCTGATTCTGAAGCCATCGAAAAGATACTCCGGGAGTGTTTGGAAAACTTTCAGAAAGTCATGCAGCTATCTCTTCCCAATATAGAACAACGCTTAAAAATTGCTGTTTAGCCAAAAAACGCCAAAGATATAGTTTAGTAGCGTTAGTACTCGAAGGAGTCACTTTGATGCAACGCATAGAATACAGTATTGATATTAATGCCCCACTCCTGAATTGTTTTAAGCAATGGATACAAGAGGATAATTATCCCCATCTAAAGCTTTCTATTGAGAGAGTATCTTTTCTACGTCTTTTAACTGGAGATCAGCAAAAGCCGAAGACTGAATGGGCAGAAATGACACATAAATCAACTGATTCATACAGGGCAATCTGGTGGCATAGCCGAGAAAATGAATTGGTTGAAACAGCCGGTATGGTTTCCTTCAAGCGAACGGAAAATAAACTCACGCAAGTTTGCATGATTATATTGTGCAACCTACCGAATGACCGACGGCTCTCTTTAGCGGCATTTGAGAAAAACGATTTAATCGTGGAAAACAAGCTTCGAGCTTTTAAAGCCAAGATGGAAACCTACCAAGACCCACTGATACGCTATTCCTGAGCAGGGCTGGTTGCCACGATATAGACATCGATATTCGCTGTTCGTTTGAAAATCTGGTAAGGAACAGCCGGTTTAAACGGGTTAAAAAAGCAGGGTTCCTTTAAGCTTTCCCCGACAATAATCTGAGTTACCTTTTGCTTTTTTGCAACATCGACAATTGCGTCAGAAATATCAGGAGCTTCGACTTCCAGAAAGCGACCACCAAGTACTTTTATCAGTTCCTTATGCTTTTCCAGACTATGCAAATACTCATCCGGCAGTTTTTTACCTTTGAGTTTGACAAACAAAATAATGAGTTCTCCGCACATACGATCAGCAATTCGGAATCCGCGCCGTATCAAGCGTTGAGCATCCGGATGCGTGGAAATACAGACCAGGATCCGTTCATGGATGCCTGTAGCATCAATTGGACAAAAAATAGGATCCGCTTGTGCCTGCTCTTCAACACTATTCGCTACTTCCCGTAGTGCTAATTCCCGTAAGGCAACCAAATTCCCTTTTTTGAAAAAGTTATTGAGAGATTGCTCTATCTTTTCCTTGGCATAGATTTTGCCTTTCTTCAAGCGGTCTTGAAGCTCGTCTACTGAAATATCAACCAATACGATTTCATCGGCAGCGTCTATGATGGAATCCGGAACACGTTCCTGAACTTGAATGCCGGTAATACGCGCGACAATATCATTCAGACTTTCGATATGCTGAATATTCACGGTGGAGACAACACTAACACCCGCATTAAGGATATCTTCTACATCTTCATACCGTTTAGCATGCTTGCTGCCTTTGGCGTTGGTATGAGCTAGTTCATCCACTAATACGGTGCGGGGAGCTCTCGCTATCACCGCTTCTGTGTTCAGCTCCTCTAATTTCACACCCTTATAATCAATGATTTTCCGAGGAACAATCTCCAGCCCTTCCAAGAGGGCAATGGTTTCTTTACGGCCATGAGGTTCAAAATACCCTACAACCACATCAACGCCAATGCGCTTCAGGTTTTGAGCTTCCTGTAGCATTCGATACGTTTTTCCGACCCCAGGAGCCGCCCCAATGATAATTTTATGATGTCCTCGCTTTTGGCTGGTTTTAACAATGCCTTCCAATAACTCTTGGGCTGGTATATCTCCATTACTGGATGAATTTTCAGAGGGTGACATGTTGATGCTCCCGAGTGTTCAAAGTCAGCTTCAGACACAGGCATCCTAGGCAAACTGATACAATGGATGCCGTAAAAATGCCAAATTTAGCTTGGAGTAGTACATTTTCACTTGGAAAAGAGAGATAGGCAATAAATAAGGCCATAGTAAAGCTGATTCCGCCCAGAAAACTGGCGGCAATCAGCTGAACAAAGGGAATTCCTTGAGGTAAAGATGCCAATTTGAAGCGGATAGCAAGCCATGCACCTAAACTGATTCCGAGCGGTTTTCCCACGCAAAGCCCGATTAAAATACCCCACGTGATTGGGCTTTGATAAATATTTCCCAAATGACCGCCTTGAACTGAGACTCCGGCATTGGCTAACGCGAAGATTGGCAGAATAAAAAAGTTCACCCAAGGATGGAGCAGATTGGCTAAGTGCTGAAGCGGTGTCAAAGCATTGCGGCAATGGTTAGTTAAGGTATATATACCTGCCTGGTACTCATCGTGATACAAAATATCCACATGCTTTGCCTTTAGGACTCTAAACTCATCTAAAACGTTTCTAGCCTCTCTACCAAAATCTTTGGGATAAATGAGTGGCTTACTCGGTATGGTCGCAGCCAGGATCACTCCGGCAATGGTGGGTGGAATGCCTGAATGCAACAAGGCCATCCATAATAAAAGACCCAAAATGACATAGGGTGTCATATGGCGGTAATCCAACAGGCTTAAAACAAGCAGAGCCAAGAAGATAGCCCCAGAAATACCCAGGTTCAACCAGACTAGATGTGTTGCGTAAAAGAAGGTAATAACCAGAATACCTCCCAAATCATCGGAAACAGCGAGAGCCATGAGAAAAATCTTCAATGCCAGAGGTACACGATTTCCCAAAAGCATGAGAACACCCATAATGAAAGCAATATCCGTGGCAATCGGTATCCCCCACCCTTTGCTGCTATAGGAGCCTGGATGATTAATCAGTAAATAAATCAGTGCCGGTAATACGATTCCTCCCATAGCGGCAAATAAAGGCAACGTAGCTCGTTTACGGGAAGCTAAAACGCCAATCAATATCTCTTTCTTGATTTGAAGGCCAATGAACAGGAAGAACAGGGTCATTAACCCCTGATTGATGAAAAAATGTAAAGTATTCGTGTAATGTAAAGAGCCGATCTCAAACCCAATTGAGGTTTGCCAAAAACGAACATAATCTGCGCCAATAGGAGAATTTGCAAGCAATAAGGCTAAAAAGGCTGAGGATATGAGCAAAATGCCACCTATAGCCTCCAGTTTCAGGAAGTGGTGAATGGGATAAATCAATGCTCGTAAGGCTCTTTGTACAGGCATAATGTTTATTTAACCACTATTTCCCGTGCTAGGCGAGCCTCACCGTCAAATCTATATCATTTGTTATAGACGCTAAACGAAAAAATATACCTGTAAATATTGATTTTATAATGTTACACTGACCACATACTGTAAAACCAATGATACATTGACTCTAGGTCTTCTCAGAGCCCAATTTAAAGAAAACTTCCACTGAGCCCAACTGCTCGTTATGGCGGTGAAAGGATGAGTATTATGAACAGTCAAGAAAGCGAATATCGAAGTTGGCTGCCCCTAAAAAGTAGTACAATGCCCTTATTTTTGAAAAAGGGCATCATGGCCAGTCTAATCTTATTAACAGGCATTCTAGCGTTTTACTTTCTACCGGGAAAATGGCAAACTTTATCTCTGGAGATTACTCCGATTCTTGTGTTTGCCGTGATATTTGGTCGCTATTTTAAGGATCAGATTCTGAGCGAGTCAGATAGTCATGCCCCTCTAATGGCACTTGGAGCCATTTATATCGGAATTTGCTGGTTTTTATTCTCTCATTCACATTAGGAAGTTAGACGACACTCGTTTAATGTGTACTGATTGGGTGCTTAAAGGAGCTAAAGTCTCGACTTGCTCCAAAAAGACCATCAATCCGGAAGGAATAACCGAATCCAACCAGAATATTGGGAGAGTTATGATTTAAGCCAACGGCAATCCTGGCATCTAATTGCTGGCGAGGCGTAGGTACAAACAGCATCCCGCTTTGAAGATATTGCGTTGTTTTGCCTGTTGTGGGATAGAACCCGGAATATTCCAAAAAGCCGGTCAACTTTTCTGTCAAGCTATAGTAGTTAATGAAAGTCGGATTCATGACCACATGAGCCGCTGCATCTTTTCCGGTATTCCACCGAGTATCCAGATGGCTGCTCATAAACCATTTCTTGGTCCAATATTTACCCAAAACCAGTCTGAATTGAGGATCCAAGGAGTTACTGGAAACATTATTGGCTCCCGTTGGGATATTCAAAATGGGAATTAAGGCGACATCCACTTTGCCGGGAGCAATCAAATGCTGGCTCAAGCCAACCGATATATCTCCAAAGTTACTGGTTAATGTCCCCTGGTGATTACTGCCAGTATAGATATAGTTAGGCGTTGTAAAGCGAAACTCTGTGTTATTCAGTAAGCCCAAGCGGATTAATGTCTACGGTAAGGTCCACGAATAGGTTCCGCCTCGATAGTTGGTATACGTTGAGCCATTTTCAAATTGTGCACTGCCTTGAGGTACTGTGGTTACAGCATCCGTAAAACTTGGTCTAGAGGTTGAGATAGTTGGAACCGCAATCGTGGGTTGAGATGTCGTTGATCCTGCAGTAGATGCTGGTGCTTGGGTAGTGTTTTGGGTGATTTCTATCGGCTTTTCTACTAACTCCACCGGTGACAGATCAATTGCTGGAGCTACTTTTTGTTCTATTAGAGGCTGCGAATAAGCGGGGTATAAAAGCAAAAACATTGAGACAAAGGCTATCCACAGTCCTTTGCATCTTGACATCATCTCGCCTCCTACCGCCATTATCTCCCACTATAGCTGTATAATTTTGAAATTTTCAGGAGAATGCTTGCTTCTGTTTCTCTACCTTGGCAATGATTCTAACTTAGCAAAATTTAGGTATCCCTACAATTAAACCAATTACTAATAGATCAATATTTTACGCCCTATATTTCATCGGGACTACAATTTACTTTTAGAGCTCTCTCTTGGCTTTAGGGGCAAGTTTTTCTTTCACTGACATTCGAAGGAGAGGTTTCAATATGCCAGGGTTAAAACGGTCCAAAAAATGCTGCGGCTCATAACGGATAAAACCAGCTTGATTTTCAGCCTGTTTTAGATATTTCGTCTGTACCAGAATATGAATTACTTTGACAAGATACTGGATTGGCACGTAAATGCCATGTTCACTCAAGCGATCCCATACGTCTTGACTGCTTAACGGTTGCCAAGAACCATAAAAAATGCTCAGGATATCCTCTTCCAGAGTTTTATAACGTGCCATGAATTTATTCTTTCACTGCAATTTCAACTGTTTCCAGTTGTACTTTGTTTCTCACAAGTCTCTTCATCATCCAGACAAATGGCATGGTGAATATATCGATCGATAAAATGTCCAGAACGGTATTTTTCTGATCCATTCTGCGTACTCACTTTTTTCAGATAACCGCCTTCAGCCAAAGTGTGCATCACTTTAGCCAAGTATTCTAAGGGCACCAAGATTCCTCGTTGTTCCAGTTGTTCGGAAACTTCCTGCACGCTGAGAGGATGATAGTAGGCGTAAAATGTGTCTAGGATTTGATCTTCCAGCGATTCTTCAATGACCATGCGTTCCTCCTTTGCCAACCTGATCCAAGGCTAGATTTAACTGAAGCACATTGACGTAAGGTGCTTCTGCCAAGACAGAGTGCTCCGTCTTGTCTGCGATGAGCTGTTTCACTGTATTCAGGTTCAACTGTCTGGTTGTGGCAATACGAGGTGCTTGGGTCAAAGCATTGGCAAGACTAATATGCGGATCAAGATTGGAGCCAGAGGCAGTGATCGCATCCACCGGAATTTTGACGCCTCCTGGATTTTCTTTCACATAGTTTTGTGAATCTTGGCCCACGCGATCAATTAATTTCTTACTGGTTACAGCCAGATTAGAACCACCCGAATTGCTGGCGTCATATCCGTTAACGGCAGGACGAGGATGAAAATATTCTGGTTTGCTAAATGGCTGTCCAATCAGACTGGAACCAACCACTTGTCCTGCAGAAGTTTTTATCAGGCTGCCATTTGCCTGAGCAGGGAATAGCAACTGCCCAATACCAGTTATGGCTAATGGATAAATTATTCCACCAATCAGCAGAATGAGAAATGTAAAGCGAATCGCGGTCAACATCATGATTCTCCTATAAGCCAAGCAGATTCAAGCCCAACGAGATGAGCTTAATGCCAATAAAGGGAGCAATAATGCCTCCCAAACCATAAATCAACATATTGCGCGTGAGCAGCTCGTCTGCGCTCATGGGTTTGAATTGTACACCCCTTAAAGCCAGAGGAATCAATAACGGGATAATGACGGCATTAAAAATCAGAGCACTTAAGATGGCGTTGTCTGAATTGCCTAGCCCCATAATGTCAAACATCTTCATCGCCGGGATCGCTGCTACAAAAATTGCTGGAATGATGGCAAAGTACTTGGCAATATCATTGGCCACACTAAAGGTGGTTAATGCCCCTCGGGTAATCAAAAGTTGCTTGCCAATAGAAACCACATCAATGAGTTTTGAAGGGTCTGAGTCCAAATCAATCATATTGGCCGCTTCTTTGGCAGCTTGGGTGCCAGAATTCATCGCAAGTCCTACATCCGCTTGCGCCAGAGCAGGAGCGTCATTGGTTCCGTCACCCGTCATCGCAACCAGTAAACCTTGGGCCTGATATTTCTTAATCGTGGCAATCTTGTCTTCCGGTTTGGCTTCTGCAATAAAATCATCAACACCGGCTTCCCTGGCGATGACTTCAGCCGTGATTGGATTATCTCCAGTACACATGACGGTCCGAATACCCATCATGCGCATTTGGTCAAAACGTTCTTTCATCCCAGGTTTTACGATATCTTTCAGATGAACGACACCGTAAACTTCTTGATTTCGCGTCACAACCAAAGGCGTTCCACCTTGGCGGGCTACATGCTCTGCAAGTGCTTGAGCTTCTACCGGCCATTGACCTCCCAACTCAATAACAAACCGTTTAATCGAATCTGTAGCGCCTTTCCGAATCCGGGTGCCATCGGGTAAATCAACACCACTACTACGAGTTTCTGCGGAAAACTCAACCAGCACTAAACTCTCCGGATCCTCCAATTCCTTAACGCCAAGCCGTTTAGCGAGTTCCAGAATGGATTTCCCTTCAGGCGTGAAATCACCAATCGAGCTACAGGCCGCAACTTGAGCTACATCTTCCAGGGCTTTACCTGCTACCGGTAAAAATTCCGAAGCGAGCCGGTTCCCCAGGGTAATAGTGCCGGTTTTGTCCAGAATTAATACCCCAACATCCCCGGAAGCTTCCACGGCCTTGCCGGACATGGCAATGACATTAAAACGACTCACCCGGTCCATCCCTGCAATACCGATAGCGGAAAGTAACGCGCCAATCGTGGTAGGGATTAAGCACACTAATAGAGCAATTAAAGTGGCCACATCAATGGACGCTTTGGAGTAGTATGCGTAAAAGACCAGTGTCACGCATACCAATAAAAAGACCAATGTTAATGCCGCCAAAAGAACCGTCAAAGCAATTTCATTCGGTGTTTTTTGGCGTTTTGCCCCTTCTACCAGAGCAACCATTTTGTCCAGAAAACTCTCTCCGGGATTAGTGGTAATGCGAATCAAAAGCCAATCCGAGCGAACCTTTGTCCCTCCAGTGACCGTGCTGGAGATATCCGTGCCCGGTTCTTTAATCACCGGTGCAGATTCACCGGTGATTGCAGACTCATCCACAGAGGCAATTCCGTCAACGACTTCCCCGTCGGAAGGAATAATTTCCTCTGCTTCAATCCGAACCAGATCTCCAGCCCTTAAGTCACTGGCGCCCACTATTTTCTCACTCCCATCGGGCAAAATAACTCGTGCCTGAGTCGTCGAACGCGTTTTACGTAGTGTATCTGCCTGGGCCTTCCCACGACCTTCTGCATAGGCTTCCGCAAAATTGGCGAAAAGCAATGTTATAAACAAGATAATCGTGACCCAAAGAACATAACTCTGGGTAATAGTGGTTGCCCCATAGGTATGCGGATTGAAGCACATCACTAAAGTCAGCACAAAACCGACTTCAACCACAAACATAACTGGATTCTTCACCATTAACCGGGGATCCAGTTTAGTAAACATTCCGATCAATGCTTGTTGATAGATTAACTGCTGATTTGATGCAGCGGGTTTATGTTTTCGTTCCCCTCGGGGAACCGTAAAGCTTTCAATGCTTTGTGGCGAAATAATGGGCGTCATAATCTTACTCTCCTAAAACAGCTTTCCACCCAACATGGCCATATGCTCAGCAAGTGGACCAAGCACCAGTACAGGCACAAAGGTTAAGGCACCCACAATCAAGATCACGCTAAGCCAGACGGCACCATAGAGCAACGTATTAGTCCGTAAAGTGCCTGGTCCAGGCTCTACTTTGGGTTTACTCAATAGAGATCCTGCAATAGCCATTAACGCAATCATGGAAATATAACGGCCCAACAGAATGACCAAACCAATCGAGATGTTGTACCAGGGGGTATTCGCATTCAGCCCTGCAAAAGCCGAACCATTATTGGCCGCAGCTGAGGTATAGGCATACAAGATTTCGCTTAAACCATGAGGACCTATGTTATTTAGAGAACTCAGGCCAAAAGCATTGGTTGCCGCAATCGCCGTAGGAACGAGAATAATGAGGGGATGCAACAGGATTGCAATGGATGCCAGAATGATTTCCGGCTTTTCAATTTTCTTACCAAAAATTTCGGGGGTTCTACCCACCATGAGACCTGTTAAAAAGACAGCAATGATCCCGTAGAGCAAGAAACCCATTAAGCCAACCCCGACACCACCGAAGATAATATTCAACATCATGTCCGCAAGCGGCACCATTCCGGCAATCGGAGTCAGCGAATCATGCATATTATTCACGGCTCCAGTCGAAGTTCCTGTTGTGGCCACCGTAAAGAGGATGGATGGCAAAATACCAAAGCGAGTCTCTTTTCCTTCCATATTCCCGCCGGATTGAAGCGCTGAGGCAGGTTGATCAATGTTTAGTCCGCCAACAGCCATATGGGATAAAAATGGATTGCCTGCTTGTTCAAAGGTATAACCAACCCACAGAAAGAGCAGAAACATGGTCATCATGGCACCCCAGATAATCCAGCCCTGCTTTCGATCTTTCAGCCACAACCCAAACATGTAAACCAGTCCCATAGAAACTGAGAGTTCCATCATAATTTCCACGAAATTGGTAAGTGGATTGGGATTTTCAAATGGATGCGCTGAATTGGCGTTATAAAAGCCACCTCCGTTAGTACCCACCTGCTTAATGGTTAATAAAGAAGCAACCGGACCCAGAGCAATCTTTTGTGTGGTACCCTCTACGCTTCTAATCACTGTTTGTTGCTCTAAAGTTTGTGGTACGCCTTGAGACATAAAGAATAGACTGCCTACCACCATCACCGGCAGAAACACATACAGTAACGACTTCATAAAGTCCTGGTAAAAGTGTCCTAATGGTCTATTCGTTAACCCTCTCAAAAAGCCAGCACAAACTGCTAAACCAGAAACAGCACCAACTACTTGCATAAAGGTAATACCCAACATCTGAGAAAGGTTTGTCAGGGACACTTCACCCGAATAACTTTGCCAATTGGTATTGGTGACAAAACTACAGATGGTATTAAAAGCCTGCCAAGGTTCCATACCGGCTAACCCCAATGGATTAAGCGGTAATACATGTTGAAAGCACAGAATAAAGTAGGTAATAATCCCACAAACCAGGTTAAAAAGGACAAAATCCAACGTGTAACGTGTCCAAGGCTGAGACTCTGTACTGTTAATCCCGGAAAGACCAAGCAATAATTTTTCAACCGGAGCCATAATAGGCGTTAGCAGAGTTGGCTGATAGTCAAATACCTTGGCCATATAACGGCCAAGCAGAATAGTAACCAGAAAGCTGGTAAGCAAGAATAAGAGGAGATAGAACCAGTCAAACATTAAAATTTCTCCGGAAACAAAATAACCGCTGTCAAGTAGCTGGTTAAACCAATCACAACTGCCGATAAGAGAAGAACTGCAATCATGAGGTAATCTCCCGGCGGCTCAGCACCCAACTGCAAAATTTAATAAACACAATGAGGCCCATGAACATCGCCACAAACAGTACTAACGCAAGAATTAGGCTCATTGGTATGTCCTTTCTTTTGATAGATTTTATATTGTTTAACTACCCATTGGCTGATTGGGTCACCAATCGCTGGTGTCAGGGTAAACAAAGCTATCAGGCTCCCTCCAATTTTAGCCATCGACTGCGTAAGTTTATTCAATATTGGTATTGAACACTTTTTAGCCACTGCTGCATTTTGGAGATAGCCATATAGCCATCCTCCTGCCTTAACCCCAGCTTTTGCCTCCAGAAACGGAAAAATACCATTGCCTGTGGCTTGATAGAGTATTTCTTCCTTGCGCTTCTTTCCATTGGGTTGCGTCAAAATTGCAGCCCCATAGTATGGAAGAGCTAATAGCCAGCCGACAATTCCCAATTTGGGCATATTGGTTAAATAGCCCACTGTCCCCAAGTCACTACAAAAAGCGAAAGTCCTCCAAGGCCACTCTCGGTATGGAATACGGGCAACATGGGGCTCAGTGTCTTGAGATTGAAACTGATCCGTAGTGCATGAATGACCGGTATGAACCACAGGCTTGTTACCTATTGTGCAAGGATAATAAGTGGTTACCACAGGCCAATTACTTTGGCCCAGCGTATAAACACTGACCATGTCTTATTCCTTTCACGCCTACGAAGTTAGCTGCCGGGCTCGGGGGAGAAGGTCCCCTATCTTTTGCAAGAATGCGCCCCAACCAGTTTCCTGGTAGTGGTTCCTCCGCTCCGCTTATATATTGCTTTGTCAGGTAGACGACCGTAACGCTGCAAGCGGATTAGACTATATTGACAATTTATTGTGATGCCTGATTATGACGTTGAAAAGCGTCGTTTACAAGGTATATTTTTGCGTTTAGGCGTCTATATCATTTGATATAGACGCCTAAACAAAGTTCCTGGTTAATTAAATTTATCTACACATTATGCTTCAAGTATTGTTCCATTTTTATTTAGAATATACTTAATTCCTTCCATTACGTTTGTTGGCTAAACCACTTTCCAAATCTCCACGGGCAGAACCTTTGCGTTTGGACTTCTCTTTCAGGGACATAAATATCGCTGAACAGATACCAAGAAGTCCTCCGGCAGCGTTAAAAGCATTCCCAACATGACCTTCAGGGAAACATGCTGCCTTTCTTGCTACACACGATAAAATAGGCATAAGACCTCCAACCAAAAAACAGGTGCCGCCTCCAAAAAGAATGAGTTCTAATCGACCTCGGGTCATGTTGGTTGCATGGTGTTTTATTCGTCTCTGTTGTCCTGAACTGCCAAAACGATATGCCGATAAAGTTGAATTATTCTGATTTTGAACTATGTTGGATCCGGGAAATGACCGATAACTCATAGGGAAATTAAGCATACAATGCCCTCATTCAACTAAATAGCTGCTAACTCAAGTTTTTGTGATGAACCGATGTGAGTGTAAAAACTTAACCCCATGTTTAGCAAGGTATATTTTTTCTTAAGGTAATCTATATCATTTGATATATATGATTAGTTGAGCAGGTAGAATTCTCTTTAGTGTTAAGCCAGATGGATATGGAACAAAGTACCGATAAGCATAATTTGATAATGCCAAGACTAAAAATGTTGAGCAAGATATGGTACAGTGATTGGTAGACTTCAGAAAGTGAGATAAATTGATGAAGAACCGATTTGGACTAGCTTTACTTTGCTTTACCCTTTTTTTTGTCCCTGCGAATGTTGGGGCTAAAGAAAAGACCTTTATCACCGAAAAATTGGATCAAGCAACTAATCAAACTCAGCTTTCAACGAAATGGCTTCATTTTGGGCGCTCTTTGCCCAGCATAGACATGCAAGCCCTGTATTCGTATAGTTCCAATCTGCAAGAACCAACTTATCCAGACTACATTAGCCTGAATACCATTAAATGGTCTCATGATGATGGAAAGAGCGCCAATTCAGATATGAAGCTAACTCTAAATATAGATGGTGAAGTCATTCACACTGACAAAGCAGTGACTTATCTGATAGAACAACGGCAAAGAGGTTTACTTAAAGAAAGCGCGACGTTTAAAATTCCGGCCTCTTTATTCCACAAAATTACAACCGCAGCAAAGGTTGATGGCCATCTCGGAAATGTATTCCTTCCACTTTCCCAGATTCCACAATTTACAGCTTTAAAGCAGTTATGTGACAAAGTGGATCGGTTTTCGAATAAAACAACAGTTTCTAAAGCTGAACTATAAAGCCCTTTCCTTTTTAAGAACAACACTCTACCGTTATGTTGAACTATCTAATTGTGCACCTTCAGACTTGCACAATTTGGTGTGTCTCCTTTTTGCAGTGATGAGCTACGTTTTCTTCCTTTCTAATCTTTGCATTATGCCTAATATCAGCTTTTAAAAGCTGAACAAAATTCTGAAAACCCTTTTTGTTAAAAACCTTGGTATTAATAAAGATAACCGATGAGTTTCTATCTCTTGAGCGGACTTCCGCACAATAGAAAGGTTTATGCGTAGACCATCCATATCTATAGCGATAGCTACAGATATCGCATCTATTCATTCGCGTAACCTTTGATGCTTCTTTGTAAATTATCTCCGTATCAGTCATCTCCAATTGATGTGACCTTAAAAACTGATAAAAAAGAAACAAAGTTAAAACCAAAAATCCTATAAGCATAATTATCCCATTAGAAGAATTAATACTGTATTCATAGAGCAGATAACTTATAGCGCAAATAAAAGTAGCTCCCCCAATAGCATATAAGCAAGGGTCTGCTTTCAAAGCAATACTGTTCTTCATATTCTTTTATTCCTACATATGGATTATTTGGATAAAGTATTATGTCATTCACATCTTGATATAGATTTAATTAAGCTTAAAAACTGGACCCTAATGTATAATAGGTGCGAGTTGAAATTGCGTCTATATATCAAAGTGTATATTTTTACTGCTCACCCAATGTAAACAAAAATGTGGCACCTTGATTAATACTTCCCTCAGCCCAGATATGGCCACCATGCCGATGTATAATTCGCTGAACCGTTGCCAACCCTACCCCGGTGCCATAGAACTCTTCATCAGAGTGAAGTCGTTGAAATGGTTTGAAGAGTTTGCCCGCATAGTCTGGGTCAAATCCCACGCCATTATCTCGAATAAAGAAAATGGTTTGCCCATCCTCTTGTTGCTTTGAAGAAAATTCAATCACTGCCTGTTGGGTCTTAGAAGTGAATTTCCACGCATTTTCAAAGAGGTTATGTAACATAACTTTAAGTAAGGTAGGGTCTCCATACACTGAAAGCCCGCTTGAAATTTTTAGCTCCACTTGACGATCAGGCTCCTCTTTCTGTAATGCTAGAGAAATCTCTTCTGCAAACTGGGTTAAATTAACAGGATGCTTATCGACAGTTGCTCTTGTGACTCGGGATAAGTCTAATAATGCACTCGCCAGTTGCAGTGCTTGTTGGCTCGATTCTAGAATGTAAATTAAATATTGCCGACTTTCAGCGTCCAATTGCTCATTTTTCCGAGATAAAAGGATCTGGCTTAGTTTGGCAAGATTCCTAAGCGGAGCCCTTAAATCATGGGAAACGGAATGGGTAAAACTTTCCAGTTCCTGATTCACTAGCTCAAGTTGGGCTGTTCTTTCTCGTACTCGTTGTTCCAGCTCTTCGGTTAATTGTCGGATGCGCTCTTCTGCTAATTTACGCTCAGTAATATCTCTCAGAATCTTTGAATAGCCACTCAAAATCCCTTTATCATTATAAACAGGGGTTACTAGATTATGAGATATAAAGATGCTTCCATCTTTACGCAATAGATTTGATTCAGATTCATAACGTCCTTGAGATAGGGCTAATTGCAATTCTCTGGCAGGCAAACCCTTCTCAATATCCTCCTTAGTAAACAAACAATCGAAAGGCTTACCAATGATTTCATTGGCTTGATAACCCAGAATACGTTCCGCTCCAATATTCCAACTCAGGATATTACCTTTCGTATCTATCAGAAAGATGCCGTAATCTCGAATGCCCTCCACTAAACGGCGATAACTGTTTTCGGTCTCATTGAGTAAATCTTCGATCTGTTTACGCGATCGACGCTCACTCACCTCACGACAAGCTCTTTCTATGGCAGGGACAAGGCGAGCGAGGTTATCTTTCATCAAGTAGTCATTCGCACCTTTGTGCAACGCTTGCACAGCTAACTCTTCCCCAATACTCCCGGATACAATAATAAAGGGGATATCCAAAGCGGTTTCGTGGAGCATCTTCATTGCTACCATTGCGCTAAAACGGGGCATTGTATAATCGGAACAAATAACGTCCCAATGCTCATCTATAAGCGCTTGTCTGAACTCTTCGGGTGTTTCTACTCGTCTACTGATGTATTCCAGGCCAGCAACTTTCATTTCATCCAGTACGAGTGCAGCATCAATTTTAGAATCTTCAACAATGAGTATCTTTAATTGCTTATCCATTAAATGATTGCTCTGCTTCCTGACACACATCAAAAACTATTACAGAGGGACTAAAACCCATGCCCCACAATAGCACAAACTCTTATGCTGAATACGATTTACTTCTCTATCAGGGTGCTGAAAAAGTAGCTTGAGGACAGAGGGTTTTCAGTAGAAAATAAATAGTAAGTACTGAATTGTTTGAGTTAGCAAGGGGATCCAGAATGCGAGGCGTGATTAATCAGCAGGAGTCA
>Ga0157374_10000584_pt1 | contig 32308 bp, 30 predicted proteins | sample M25metaG_FD_115308 | JGI IMG/M metagenome (GOLD analysis project Ga0157374, IMG submission 115308) | Miscanthus rhizosphere microbial communities from Kellogg Biological Station, Michigan, USA - M2-5 metaG | ecosystem: Host-associated > Plants > Roots > Rhizosphere > Soil | place: USA: Michigan...
ACACAGCGTGGTCGAGATGCTCTGGCGTGTCGCGCTAGCGGACCGCCGCCTCGACAAACGCGAGGACTACCTCGTCCGTCAGGTTGCGGAGCTGCTGTATGTGTCGCAGTCGGACTTGATCCGCATTCGCAACCGCGTCTACGAGCCGCAGCTCTGACTTAGGCTAGGTCGGCTCACTTCTCGTCGACGAAGAACTGCTTTTTGAACCGAACGGTGTAACGGCTCGGGTCGTTGCTCGGCGTTGCGTCGATCGTGTAGATCAGAACTTCGCCGTCCGTTATCGCGAGCTCGCCGATGTAATAGATCGCTTCGCCTTCCTTGATCTCGCGCAACGTCATCGTCTTCAGCTGGCCGTTCAAGTTCACGGCCGACGCGGCCACGGCGCCCGTGACGGCGGTCGTCTGACCTTTGTCGCCCTTCTTGTGGATGCTCACGCTGAGCATCGCGCGGCTCTTGCTACGAACGATCTCATACTCGCGCGCGATCTCCGGCTTGAGCTGGTCCGTGTTCATCGCGTTGAAATAGATGACGTAGTCGCCGAAGTCCTTCGAGCCCTCGGTTGCCGGCAGCACGCCCTGCTGAGTGTTGGTGACGTCGACGCCGGTCCCTTGCCCGCAGCCGGCGAGCCACGAGGCCGCGACGATGAGTCCGAGAACTTTCACGCGTGCCACCATGCCCTCTCCTCGACCGAGTTCATCTCGAAGCGCTCGCCGCCGAAGCTACGGCGCTCGCAACCGCGATTGACATTACGCGCGCGCACTTTGGCTGTCTAGCCAACTACCAATGCGGCAACGCGTAGATCACGGCCTGCAGCAGAATCAGCACGATGACGGGGCTCACGTCGAAGCCCGCGACCGGCGGCATCACCCTGCGGAACGGGCGTAGCACCGGGTCGACGACCTCGCCTAGCGTCGCGGCGCTCGGGTTGTACATCTCGCCGCCGAGCCAGGACATCACCACATAGATGAACAGTGCGGTGCAGTAGAGCCAGAGCGTTAGAGTGACGAGGCGCAGCAGGACGGCGAAAAGGAACATCTCGATCGACGGGACGACGCGGACGATCGCGAATAGCAGCAGGGTGGCGAGGCACTCGAGCGCGAAGATCACCACGAGCGTCGGGAAATCCGTGCCGCGCACGCTCGGTATGATGCGCCGGGCGGGCACGACGATCGGTGCCGTAATCTGCAGCACGAACTGCGCGAGCGGGCTCTGATAGCTCGCTCGAATCCACTGCAGGATGAAGCGCAGAACGAACATCGAAATGTAGAGGCCCGACAGCGCGTCGACGATGAAGAGCAGCGACAATTGCATCGTGTGCCGGGAGCGCGCGCGGGCCGCCTTGATGAGTCGTGGCCGCACCATAGCACGGCGCGGCGGCCGCTGAACACGACGAAGCGATTAGCGGGCGCCGAAGATCGCGGTGCCGATGCGCACGCAGGTCGAGCCTGCCGCGATCGCGGCTTCAAAATCGGACGACATCCCCATCGACAGCGTGTCGACGTCGAGCCCGCCGGCGCGCAGTCGCTCGAGCGACGCGGCGAGCTCGCGAAACCAGTGGGCCGGATCGCCGCTCGCGGGCGGGATCGTCATGAGTCCCCGGAGCCGCAGGCGCGTGAGCGCGGCGATCTCGTGAGCGAGCGGCAATATCTCGTCCTCGCCGACGCCGCGCTTCTGCGGCTCGCGCGCCTGGTTCACCTGGATCAACACTTCGAGCGGCGGCGCGAAGTGCGGCCGCTGCTCGTTCAAGCGCGCCGCGATTTTCGCGCGGTCGATCGTGTGCACCCACTGAAAGTTTTCGGCGACAATCCGCGTCTTGTTGGCTTGCAGAGCGCCGATGAAATGCCAGGTGATATCCAGGCCGCGAAGTGCCTCGATCTTCGGCGCCGCCTCCTGAGCGTAGCTCTCACCGAAATCGCGCTGTCCCGCGCGAAAGGCTTCCGCTATGTCCGCGCTCGTCTTCTGCTTGCTGACTGCGACGATCGTGACGTTTTTCGCGTGCGGAGCGAGCGCTGATGCGCGCGCGACTCGCTCGACGATATCCCGCAGATGCTCCGTGATTTCAGTCACGCTTTGGAGGGTGCCCTTAGCTATACTATGGAACGCCTTATGGTAAGCCCGGTTGCACCGGTCGGGCTCTGTTCAAAGGACCATCATGGCCGCCGTAGACATAGCGCAGCTGCTCGCTTTCGCCGTCAAGAACAACGCCTCGGACTTGCACCTGTCGTCGGGCGTGCCGCCGATCATCCGCGTCGACGGCGACGTCAAGCGCATCAACATGCCGCCGCTGAAGCACAAAGAAGTGCACAGCATGGTTTACGACATCATGAACGACAAGCAGCGCAAGGACTACGAAGAGTTCTTGGAGACTGACTTCTCGTTCGAGATCCCGAAGCTCGCGCGCTTCCGCGTCAACGCATTCAACCAGAACCGTGGCGCGGCCGCGGTGTTCAGGACGATTCCGTCGGTGATCTTGAGCCTCGACGATCTCGGCGCTCCGCGCATCTTCAAAGACATCTCGATGCATCCGCGCGGTCTCGTGCTCGTCACGGGTCCGACCGGCTCGGGCAAGTCGACGACGCTCGCCGGAATGGTCGACTACGTGAACGACAACAAGCCCGATCACATCATCACGATCGAGGATCCGATCGAGTTCGTGCACGAGAGCAAACGCTCGCTGATCAATCAGCGCGAGGTGCATCGCGACACGCTCGGTTTCAGCGAGGCGCTGCGCTCGGCGTTGCGCGAGGACCCCGACGTGATCCTGGTCGGCGAAATGCGCGACCTCGAGACGATTCGGCTCGCGCTCACGGCGGCCGAGACGGGACACCTCGTGTTCGGCACGCTGCATACGAGCTCGGCGGCGAAGACGATCGACCGCATCGTCGACGTGTTCCCGGCGGCGGAGAAGGAGATGGTGCGCAGCATGCTTTCCGAGTCGCTGCGCGCAGTGATTTCGCAGACGCTGCTCAAGCGGACCGGCGGCGGCCGCATCGCGGCCCACGAGATCATGATCGGCACGCCCGCGATCCGGAACCTGATCCGCGAGGGCAAGATCGCGCAGATGTACTCCGCGATTCAAACCGGCCAGTCGTCCGGCATGCAGACGCTCGACCAGAATTTACAAGAGCTCATGATGAAGGGCTTGATCACGAAGGAAGAGGCTCGCTTCAAGGCCGTGAACAAAGAGAACTTCTAAGCAGCAGTAGTCTTCAGCCGCGCGAGGGAAGGAGCGCGTTGCCATGGAACGCGATCAAGCAGTACGACTGACTCAAAACCTGCTCAAGAAGATGGTCGAGAACAACGGCTCGGACCTCTTCATCACCGCGGACTTTCCGCCGGCGATCAAGATCGACGGCTCGATTCGCCCGTTCGCCGACCGCCCGCTGACCTCCGCGCAGAGCTCCTTGATCGTTCGCTCGATCATGAACGACAAGCAGGCGAAGGAGTTCGACGCGACGAAGGAGTGCAACTTCGCGATCGCGCCGCAGGGCATCGGCCGGTTCCGCGTTAGCGCGTTCGTTCAGCAGGGTCACGTCGGCGCGGTGCTGCGCACGATCGTCACCAAGATTCCGACCTTCGAGGACCTCGAGCTCCCGGGTCAGCTCAAGGACGTCGCGATGACGAAGCGCGGGCTCTGCCTCGTCGTCGGCGGCACGGGCTCGGGCAAGTCGACGACGCTCGCCGCGATGATCGGTCACCGCAACGAGAACAGCCGCGGTCACATCATCACGATCGAGGATCCGGTCGAGTACCAGCACCCGCATCGCGGCTGCGTCGTGACGCATCGCGAGGTCGGCGTCGATACCGACAGCTGGTCAAACGCGCTGAAAAACACTCTGCGCCAGGCGCCCGACGTGATAATGATCGGCGAGATCCGGGACCGCGAGACGATGCAGTTCGGCATTCAGTTCGCCGAGACGGGCCACCTCTGCGTCGCGACGCTGCACGCGAACAGCGCGAACCAGGCGCTCGACCGCATCATCAACTTCTTCCCCGAGGAGCGTCGCCATCAGCTCCTGATGGACTTGTCGCTGAACATCACCGCGATGATCTCGCAGCGGCTGATCCCGCGTGAGAACAAGATGGGCCGCGTCGCGGCGATGGAAATCATGCTCGCGTCGCCGTTGATCAGCGACCTGATCTTCCGCGGCGAAGTCGCGATGATCAAAGACATCATGGCGAAGTCGACGCGCCTCGGGATGCAGACGTTCGACCAGGCGTTGTTCCAGCTGTATGAGGACGGGGCGATATCGTATGAGGAGGCGATGCGCAACGCCGACTCGAAGAACGAGCTCAGGCTCAAGATCAAGCTGCAGAGCAAGCGCGAGGGGGCTGCGGCCGCGGAGCATTCGGACAGCCTACAACTCGCTGACGAAGAGGAAAAAGACAGCCGCTTCTAGTCGTAGCAATCGTTCTCGACTGCGGCCTTCTTTATTCCTAGATGAACGTCAAACCTCTGTTCAAGTTGATGGTGGACAAGAAGGCGTCCGACCTCTTCTTTACCACGTTCTCGCCCGTCATGATCAAGATCGACGGCAAGATCATGCCGGTGAACCAGGTCGAGCTGTCGCCGAAGATGGTCCGCCAGGCGGCGCTCGAGCTCATGAACGAGACTCAGCTCGAGCAGTTCACGCGCGATCTCGAGATCGACTTCGCAATCTCGGAGCCGGGGCTAGGCCGGTTCCGCGTGAACGTGTTTCATCAGCGCGGCAACGTCGCGATGGTGCTGCGCTTCATCACGCCCGAGCTGCCCCAGCTCGAGGAGCTCGGCATGCCCGAGATCCTCAAGGACATGATCATGCTGCGGCGCGGGCTGATCCTCATGGTCGGCGCGAGCGGCTCGGGCAAGTCGACGACGCTTGCGGCGATGATCGATTTCCGCAACAAGAACTCCGCCTCGCACATCGTCACGATCGAGGACCCGATAGAGTTCCTGCACAGCAATCAGAAATCGATCGTCAATCAGCGCGAGGTCGGCCTCGACACGCACTCGTACCATCGAGCGCTGCGCAGCGCGATGCGCGAGGCGCCCGACGTTATCCTAATCGGCGAGATCCGCGATCGCGAGACGATGCAGGCAGCGATCGACCTTGCCGGCACGGGCCACCTCGCGATCGCGACGCTGCACGCGAACAACTCGCCAGAGACGCTCGATCGAATCATCAACATGTATCCGAACGATCAGCACAAGCAGGTGCTGATGGATCTCGCGCAGTACGTGCGTGTGATCATCTCGCAGCGGCTCGTGCGCTCGAAGGAGGGCAAGCGCGTCGCTGCAGTCGAGGTCATGATGAACACGCCGCACATTCAGGAGATGATCCTCAAAGGGGACATCAGCTCCGTGAAGGAAGCGTTCAAGGATACGAAAGAGCCCGGAATGCAGAGCTTCGACCAGGCGCTGTTCGAGCTCTATCGCAAGGGCGCGATCAGCATGGAAGAGGCGCTGTCGAACGCCGATTCGCGCTCGAATCTCGAGGCGAAGATCAACTTCAGCTAGCCGGGATAGACTTCGCGGGCGTCGAACACGGGCCCGTCGACGCAGACGCGCTTCATCGCGGGACCGTCCGCAGTCTGGAGCAGCACGTTGCACCCCGCGCAGCCGCCGATCCCGCAAGCCATGAATTCCTCGAGCGCGAGTTGGCACGGAAGGTCGAGCTCGCGCGCGAGCTTCGCGACGGCCTCGAGCATCGGCGTCGGACCGCAGGCGAGCACCTGCACGCCGGCTCTTGCTTTGGCCGACAACGACTGCAGCCACGCGCGCGCGAGCTCCGTCACGTAGCCGCGGTGACAGCCCGGCAGCCCCGCGTTGCTCGCGAGCCGCGATGGCACGCCCCAGCGCTCGAGCAACGCGACCGCATGCGTTGCGTCCGCGGAGCCGCCGGCCACTTCGAGGCGCGACGCAACGAGCTCGAACGGGAACGGCACCTCGGAGCCCATCAGCACGAGCGTCTTAAACTCCGAGCGCGCACGGAATTGATCGGCTAGAAAGATCATCGGCGGAATGCCGACGCCGCCGCCGAGCGCGAGCAACTGCGGCCGCGAAGGGTCGGGCGCGAAGCCGCGTCCGATCGGCGCCAGTAAGCTGAGCACCTCGCCGCTGCGACGCGCGGACAGCTTGTCGAGCCCGTGACCTTTCGGCTTGTACAGAAACTCGAGCCAGCCCTCGCTCGCGTTCGCGCGCATGATCGACAGCGGCCGGCGCAGCGGCACGGCCGGATCCACCGAGATGTGCGCGAACGTGCCTGGAGTCGCGCGGCGAGCAGCAGATGGTGCGCGCACCCGCAGGATGAACTGCTGTCCTGCGAACGCCTGATGATCCACGATCTCGGCGTCCTCGAGCGCGATCGTGCCGCGCTTCGGCTTGTAGCTCATACGCGCGCCTCGTGGCCGATGTGCCGGTGGATCAGCGCGAGCACGGCCATCCGGATCGCGAGCCCGTGCGTGACCTGCTCTTGAATCACCGATTGCGGGCCGTCCGCCACCGCTCCTTCGATCTCGACACCGCGGTTCATCGGTCCGGGATGCATCACGATCGCGTCGCGACTCGCCAACCCCAAACGCTCCTCGGTCAGCCCGTAACGGCGCGCGTACTCCTGCGGATCCGGTATGTCGCCGAGCGCGGCGAAGCGCTCGCGCTGCACGCGCAAAGCCATCACTACGTCGGCGCCCCGGATGCCGCTCTCGATCTCGGTCAGGCGCTTCGCGCCCGGGAACACGTCGTCGTCGGGCAATAGCTCCGGCGGCCCGACGAGCCGCAGCTCTCCGACGCCGAACTTCGAGAGCGCCTGATGGGCCGAGCGCGCGACGCGCGAATGCTTGACGTCGCCGACGATCGCGACGCAAGTCTCGCGAACGTCGCCCTTGTGGCGCTGGATCGTCATGAGATCGAGCAGGCCTTGCGTCGGATGCGAGACGTCCGATTCGCCGGCGTTGAGCACACAGACGTGAGGCGCGACCTGCTGCGCGATGCGCGCCGGCACGCCGGTGCTCGCGTCGCGGACCACGAAGATGTCCACCTGCATCGCCTGCAAGGTGTAGATCGTGTCCATGATGCTCTCGCCCTTGGCGCGCGATGACATGTTGACGTCGAGGTTCAACACGTCCGCTCGTAGGCGCTTGGCGGCGAGCTCGAACGACGCCCGCGTGCGCGTGCTCGGCTCGAAGAACAGATTCGCGACGGTGCGGCCGCGCAGGATGTCGTCTCGCGGAGCGGGTGCGCCGACCGGCGTGAGATAGCGCGTCGCGAGGTCGATGATTTCCTCGAGATGCGCCCGATCTAGGCCGCCGAGGTTGATCAAATGGCGCAGCTCGCCGCGCGCGTGGAGCTGCTCGCCCTCGTCGCTCATCGACTCTCGCTCAGCCACTGCTCCGCGATCAGGCACGCGGCGACGCGGTCGGTGCTTTCGCGCTGGACTCGGCGGCGCAGGTACCCGGAGCGACGCGCGTTCGTGAGCTCGCTCTGCGCCTCGACTGACGTGAGCGTCTCGTCGACGGTCGCCACCGGCAGCCGGTAACGCTCGCCGAGCTGTACCACGAACGTGCGCACCGCGCGCGCGATCGACGCCGCGCCTTCGCCCTCGGGTAGGCCGACCACGAGCTGCGCGGGACGCCATTCCGTGATCACGCGGTCGATGTCCGTCCACGGTATTGCGTCGCGGACCTTCAGCGTCGTGAGCGGGGAAGCGGTGCGCGTCGCGAGGTTGGCCGTCGCAATGCCGAGGCGACGAAGACCGAAATCGAATGCAAGCACAACGTCGCGCTCGCTACTCTGCGCCACGCGTTCGACCCTGCCGGCGCTCACGCGTGGCCGGCATAGCTCGTGATCTGGTGGATGTCGACGCCGAGGAGCCCGACGGCCGCCGCCCAACGCTGCTCGAACGGCGTGTCGAAGATCACCGCGGGGTCCGCGGCCACCGTGAGCCACGCGTTGGCGAGCAACTCGGCCTCTAGCTGGCCGCCGTCCCAGCCCGCGTAGCCGAGTGCGATGACCATCGGCTCGGGCCCGTCGCCGCGCGCGACCGCGCCCAAGATATCGGTGGACAGCGTGACCTTGATCTCGCCGCCGGGATCCAGCGTCGCGTCGTACTTGTTCGCCGAGCGGTGCAGCACGAAGCCGCGCTCCGGCTCCACCGGTCCGCCGCGCAGCACCGGCTGGCGGGCGCGCGCGCGTTCGCTCGGCGTGAGCGAGAACTGCGCGAGCACGTCGCCGAGCGTGGTCTCGCTCGGGCGGTTGATCACGACTCCGAGCGCACCCTCGGCATCGTGCTTGCAGAGGTAAGTGACCGTCGCGTTGAAGTTCGGGTCTTCCATCGCGGGCATCGCGATCAGGAAGTGATCTTGCAGCGAGCGCATCGGAGGGCTCCGGGTGGACTCGGTTGCGTATCGTAGCACCGCCGGCCGCTCAAGTTTCAGAACCGTCGAAGCTCAGTTGCTCTCCTCGGGTTGCGCTCGCGCGGCGGTCTTGCGGGCGCTGTCGAAGAAGTCCCAGTCGTATGCGAAACGCAGGATGTCGTAATCCTTCCGTATGTTCGGCGGCAGCGGGTCGAACGGCGCCGCGAGCCTCAAGATCTTGAGCGCGGCCTGATCGAGCGCTTTGTCGCCCGACGACCGGCGCACGACGATGTCCTTGAGAGAGCCGTCGGCGCGAATCGTGACCTCGAGCGTCGGCCGGCCATGGTCGGGACCGCCCAAGAACCGCGTCGGATAATTTGCGGTGCCGATCCGCTCGACCCGCGCCCGCCATCCCTCGAGGTACTCGGCGAGAATCGATTGCTGCGCGCTCGGCGTCGCGTACAACGTGCGCCGCTCGTCGTCGCCGCTCGGAAGCTCCGCGCGCAGCCCGAGCTCGGCCGCGGACGTCTGGGCCGCGATTGCGTCGACCAACGCCGCGGCCTTGCGGCGCACGTCGGACGGATCGTCGGTCGGCTGCGGCGTCGCATCCACGGCTTCGGATCGCCCTCGGCTCACGAGCTCATCGGCGCTCGGCACGAGCTCGCGCGGCGCGCCGTCGGTGAGGTCCGCGCCTTCGGGGCTGCCCACCTGCGCGATCGGCTCGTTCGCCGATAACGCGGTCGTCGCGTGCAGACCTTTCGCGGCCACGCCGACCGCCTGGCTGTTCCGGTTCGCGATGAAGTCCGCCTTCTCGGGCGCCGGCTCGTCGCGGCCATCGACGAGCAGTGTGACGTTGAGCGAGGGCGGAGCGCGATCGTCGTCGAACGTCGTGATGGTGAAGGTGACGCCGAGGATCACGATGCCGTGCACGAGCGCGGCGAGAAACAACGTGGAGCCGAGGCGATCATTGATCGCCGGGCGCGCCGAGCTCCGAGTCGGTTGAGGTTCCATCGGCATCGATCGGCTGGGGATTATATCTGACCCTTCCGGGGACGACGGTCAGCGGCGGCCCACGGCCGCCGGCCCCGTGTCGCGAAGCTTCCCGCCGATCGCGGCGATCAGCTTAGCAGCGATATCGATGCCGAATTGGCGATCGAGCTCACGGATTCCCGTCGGGCTCGTCACGTTGATCTCGGTGAGGTAGTCGCCGATCACGTCGAGGCCCGCGAACATCACGCCCTTCGCGCGCAGCGTGGGCCCGACCTGGGCGCACAGCCAGCGGTCGCGTTCCGTGAGCAGGCGGCCTTCGCCCTTCGCGCCCATCACGAGGTTGCCGCGGTGCTCGCCGGGGGCCGGGATCCGCGCAAGCGCGTGGTCGATCGGCTCGCCGTCGATCAAGAGAATCCGCTTGTCGCCGTGCGCGATCTCGGGGATGAAGCGCTGAGCGAGCGTGAACTTCTCGCCGTTGTCGGTGAGCGTCTCGATGATCACGTTGACGTTCAGGTCGCCGGTGCCGACGACGAAGATCGAGCGCCCGCCCATGCCGTCGAAAGGCTTCAGCACGATCTGGCCGTGCTCGGCCAGGAACGCTAGCAGCTCGTTGCGCGAGCGGGTCACGAGGCTCGGCGGCGTGCACTGCGGGAACCATGCCGTATAAGCCTTCTCGTTGATGTCGCGCAGGCTCGACGGCTTGTTGACGACGAGCAGGCCTCGATGCTCGGCGAGCTCGAGGATGTAGGTCGTGTAGATGTACTCCATGTCGAACGGCGGGTCCTTGCGCATCAGCAGCACGTCGAGCTGCTCGAGCCCGCCGCTCCAGGAGCCGCCGAGAGCGAACCATTCGTCGGGGTCGTCGCGGACCTCGACATGGCGCCCTGCGCCGAGCGGCGCGCCGTCGCGGACCATGAGGTCGTGCTGGCGGAAGTAAACAAGCGACCAACCGGCCCTCTGCGCGGCGAGCATCATCGCGAGCGTCGAATCCTTCCTCGGCTTGATCGTCTCGATCGGATCCATCACGACGCCCAAAACGGGCCGAGACTCGGTCATCGACATTCCTCTTCTCAGTGCGAGTTCACAGTTTCGTCGAAACGCGCGACGCTACGATACCCCGATTTCTCGACCTCAAGGCCCGCGTCCGAAGTGGCGCGCAGAGCCGTCTCGTCCGCGGCACATCGATGGAAGGCGTCGAGCCGATATGTTAAAAGGCCCGTTGTCCGGGGGTAGCGTGACAGGTCCGAGCAGATCTCAAGGTGGAGGCAAGCAGGTGTCCAGCGCGGCGAATCCAAAGAGCGACCTGGCAGGCCTGAAAATCCTCGTCATCGACGACAGCAAGACGATCCGCAGGACGGCGGAGACCCTTTTGGCCAAGGAAGGGTGCCAAGTGTTCACCGCCGTCGACGGGTTCGACGCGCTATCGAAGATCGCGGACCATCGCCCCGACATCATTTTCGTCGACATCATGATGCCGCGGCTCGACGGCTATCAGACCTGCTCGCTGATCAAGCACAACAAGACGTTCAAGGATACGCCGGTGATCATGTTGTCCAGCAAGGACGGCTTGTTCGACCGGGCTCGAGGGCGTCTCGTCGGCTCCGAGCAGTATCTGACCAAGCCCTTTACGAAGGACGAGCTGCTCGGGGCGATCCATAGCCACGTGGTCAAGTGACGGGGTAGGGTCGGACGTATGGCGTTGATCATGATCGTCGATGATTCACCGACCGAGGTGCACGTCTTGAAGACGGCCCTCGAGAAGCACGGGTTCGACACGGTTTCGGCCGCGGACGGCTCCGAGTGCTTGAGCCTCGCGCGCGAAGTGCGGCCCGACCTGATCTTCATGGACGTCGTGATGCCGCGCGTGAACGGCTTCCAGGCGACGCGCTCGCTGACGCGCGACCCGCAAACGAAATCGATACCGGTCGTGATGATCACGACCAAGGACCAGGAAAGCGACCGCATTTGGGGAATGCGACAAGGCGCCGTCGATTATCTCGTCAAGCCGGTCTCGGAAGCCGTGCTCGTCGCCAAAGCCCAGGAGGTCCTGGAACGCAACGAAGGGCCGCGCGCTTGAACCTCCAAGCTCTCGTAGACCGGCCGTTCGACCTGTTGTTGGAGCTGGAGCGCCGCGCAAAGGCGGCGATCGCCGCCCGCGAGGGTGCGCCCGCCGCGGCCGACGAATGGGTCGGCATCGGTTTCAGGCTCGGTGCCGAGCGCTTCGCTGCCGCGCGCGGCGACATCCGCGAGGTGTTGCCGGTGCCGGATCAGGTCACACGCGTCCCAGGCGCGAAGCCGTGGCTGCGCGGCATCGCGAACCTGCGCGGTCAGCTACTCACCGTGGTCGATCTGAAGTCGTTCCTCGGCGCGGGCAGCGCCGCCGCGGAACGCCAGGCGCGAATCCTGATCGTCGCGAGCCGCGACGTGCCGACCGGGCTGATCATCGACGAGGTGCTCGGGTTTCGACGCTTCGGGACGAACGAGTATCACGCCGACGCACCGGCGGGCGTGATTCGCTGCGAACACTATTTAGAAGGGTGCTATCGTCGCGGCGGGGAGGTCTGGCCTCGCTTCAGTCTGTCCAAGCTGCTCGCGGACGAGCAGTTCTTGATGGCCGGCGAGGCGCCGAAAGCGCGTAGCGCTTAGGGCTGGAACGAAAGAATGGCGAAATCGACTCCGTGGCCCAAGGTGTTGCCGCCGGTCGCGATCGTTCTTGCGATCGCGCTCGCCGCGGTCGCCGCATGGCTTTGGCTCGGCGGCGAGGGAGCCGCGGGAGGCGACTCGGGGCTCGGTACGTTGCTCGTGAGCGCGCAGGCAGCGCGGGCCGACGCGCGCGGCGCGGTCGCGGGTGACGCCGCGGCGTTCGACCGGCTCGCTTCGAGCCGCGCCGAGATCGCGAAGGTGCGCGCCGCGGCGAGCTCGGCCCAAGGCGCAGAACGCGCGTTCGCCGCGGCGAACGGCTGGACCATGCTCGACGCAGGGCTCGCCTCGCTCGGCGGCGTACGCGAGACGTTGCTCGACGTGCATGCCGCGCGGGGTCGCCTCCTCGAGCTTGCGCCGCAGCTGCTCGTCGCCACCGGCAATCTCGCGAGCGCGCTGCCGCCGGCCGATCTCGCGGCCGACCGGCCGGCCCTCGACCGGTTCGAGCTCTCGGTCGAGACCGTCCGGCAGAGCGCACGAGCCCTCGCTGCGGGCACCGACGTCGATGAGTCGGTGCAGCGGCTGAACGACGCGGGCCAGTACCTCGGCCAAATCATTCGCGGGCTGCGGGGCGAGGACACCACGCTCGGCATGGCGCCGCTGCGCGGCCAAGCCGCGCAGGCGAACCTCGAGTCTGCGACCCGCCTGTTCGAGGAGGCGCGCGTCGCGATCGGCACCGTCGTCGCGGGCGCCGGCCAGCTCGCCACGGCCGAGACAGCGGCCGCGTCCATCGACAAGGAAGCGAGCGGCCTGCTGACCGAATATCGGCGTCTCGGTCTCGGCGGCTCGCGGGCCGCGGCGGATCTCGGCTCTACGCCTCTGATCCTTCTCGCGATCGCGGTAGTGCTCGTGTTGCTGACGATCTTGATCCACTACCAAGCGCGCGCATCGCGGCGCGCTGCGGAGAACCAGTCGGAGCAGAACGAGCGCAACCAGCAGGCCATCCTGCGGCTGCTCGACGAGCTGTCGAGCCTCGCCGACGGCGACCTGACGGTGCAGGCGACGGTCACCGAGGACATCACCGGCGCGATCGCCGATTCGATCAACTACGCCATCGAGGCGCTGCGCGATCTCGTCACGACGATCAAGGACTCGTCGATTCTCGTCGACGCGGCGTCGAAGCAGACGGAAGGCACCGCGCGGCAGTTGCTCCGCGCCGGTGAGGCGCAGGCGAAGCAGGCCGCCGCCGCATCCGAATCGATGGCACGAATGGCGATGTCGATCGAAGAGGTATCCGGCAACGCGGAGCGCTGCTCCGACGTCGCACGCCACTCGGTCGAAGTCGCGCACAAAGGCGGCGAGGCCGTGCGCCGCACGATCGCCGGCATGAACACGATCAGGGAGACGATCCAGGACACGTCCAAGCGGATCAAGCGGCTCGGCGAGAGCTCGCAAGAGATCGGCAACATCGTCGAGCTGATCGAGGAGATCGCCGAGCAGACGAACATCCTCGCGCTGAACGCGTCGATCGAAGCTTCGCGCGCGGGCGAGGCGAGCCGCGGCTTCGCGGTCGTCGCGGACGAGGTGCAGAAGCTCGCCGAGCGCTCGACGAGCGCGACGAAGAAGATCGAGGTGCTCGTGAGCACGATCCAGTCCGATACGAACGAGGCCGTCGTGTCGATGGAGCGCAGCACCACGGACGTGGTCGGCGGCGCGCTACTCGCCGAGAACGCGGGCGCCGCGCTCGACGAGATCGAGCAGGTCTCGCACCAGATCGCCTCGCTCGTGCAGAACATCTCTGGCTCGTCGAAGGAGCAGTCGAGCGTCGCGGGCGCGATCACGAAGAACATGCACGTGCTGCGCGAGATCAGCGGCAAGACGACCGAGTCGATGACGGCGACGACGACCGCGATCACTAAGATGGCCGAGCTCGCGTCGCAGCTCCGCAAGTCCGTGTCGGGCTTCACGTTGCCCGATCAGAGCGGCGGAACCGGCGTGCTCACTCAGGCGCGCGTCGAAGCCACGCTGCGTGGAGCGGCCGAGGGCACACGGCCGGATTCCGACGAGGTCACCACACTGACCGGGCGGCGCCGGTCCTCGGGCTAGACCGAGCTCAGTCGTATGGCGGTCGGCAACCTAGACGATCTAGCGGCTCATTCGTTCGATCTGGTCAATCGCGAGCTCGCGAGCACGCTCGACAACGCGCGTCGCGAGCTCGAGGACTATGTCGATGGGAACGCCGACCGAAACGCGCTGCTGCGGACGGCGGACCTGCTGCATCTCGCGCGCGGCGCGCTGAAGATCGTCGAGATCCACGGCGCGGCGCTACTCGCCGAAGAGATGGAACAGACGTGCCGCCGGCTCGCGGAGCCCGGCGAGCACGCGAAGGACGAACAGGGTCTCGAGGCGCTGACGCGCGCAATGGTCCAGCTGCCCGCGTACCTGGAGCGGCTGCTCGGCGGCGGCAAGGACGTCGCGCTCGTGCTGCTGCCGCTGCTGAACGATCTGCGCCAGGCCCGCGACAAACCGTCGCTGTCGGAAGGCACGCTCGTGCTGCTGAACGCGGGGCCGTTAGAGCGTCACCTCGAGGCCCCTGCGGGTGCTTCGGCGGCCGACGCGGGGCGCGGCTTCGAGAAGGTCGCGCAGCGGCTACGGCCGGCATTCCAGAGCGCGCTGCTCGGCTGGATCAAGGGCAACGACGTCGGCAAGCACCTCGACGAGCTGCTGCGCGTGAGCTTGGGGCTCGAGCGCGCGGCGGCCACCGACCAGGTCAAGCAGCTGTGGACCGTGATCGTCGCCGTGCTGACGGCGATCCGCGCGGGCGGCATCGAAGCTACCGTCACGCTGAAGCGCCTGCTCGGTCAGGCCGATCGCCAGCTCAAGCGCCTGATCGACGGCGGCGAGGCCGCGATCGTCAACGCGCCGCCGGTCGACCTGATCAACAGCCTCCTTTACTACGTGGCGCGCTCGACCACGGACGACACTCGGATCACGAAGCTCCGCGATATCTACGGCCTAAGCGACATGCTGCCCGCCGAAGATCAGCTCGAGGCGGCGCGCACGGGGCTCGCGGGGCCGAGCATCAAGCTCATGCGCACGGTCGCGCACGCGATCAAAGAAGACCTCGGCGCGGTGAAGGACGTCCTCGATATCTTCGTGCGCACGGGCATGCAAGACATCGAGAAGCTCGGCCCGCAGCTCGAGCTGCTCAAGAAGATCGGCGACACGCTCGGCGTGCTCGGCCTCGAGAGAGCCCGCTCGCAGATCCAGCGCGAGACACAAGAGCTCGGCGCGATCGTGGCGAGCCACAAGACCGTCGACCGCGCGGCGCTCGAGAAGGTCGCCGCGACGCTGCTCGAGGTCGAAGACGCGCTCGACCGCGAGCTCGTGAGCGCCGTGATGCCCGACGGCGAATCGCCTGCCGGCGAGGCAGCGCCCGACACCCAGCAGCGCCACGTGACGCAGGCCGTCATGGGCGAGTGCATCGTGAATCTCGCCAAGATCAAGGAATCGGTGATCCAGCTCGTCGACCAACCCGGCGACGCGCGCGCGCTGGACCAAGTGAAGCCGCAGCTCCGGGGGATCGTCGCGGGCCTCCTGATGCTCGACAAGACGAAGGCGCTGCAGGTCGTCGAGCGGATCGGCGCCGTGATCGCGACGCGACTCGCGCCGAGCGGCGCTACGTTCAGGCCCGAGCATTTGGAGCGGCTCGCCGACTCGATCGTGAGCGTCGAGTACTACATGGAGACGGTGAGCGCGGGCCGCAGCGATCCGTGGTACATGCTCGAGAACGCGGAGCGCTGCCTCTCGTTGCTCGAGAAGCTGCCCGTGGTCAAGACCGCGCCGCGCCACGCGCCCGCCCCCACGCCCGCGCCCGAAGTCGCGCCGGAGCCGCCGAAGCCCGCGCCGCCGAAGCCGGCCGCGAAGCGGCCGAGCGTGATGGAGGTCGAGCAAGACCGCTCGGATCCGGAGCTCGTGGAGCTGTTCATCGAGGAAGCGAAGGAGGAAGTCGCGAACATCGCGCGGCAGCTGCCCACCTGGACCGCCGACTCGCACAACTCCGAGGCGCTGATCTCCGTGCGGCGCTCGTTCCACACGCTCAAGGGCAGCGGGCGGATGGTCGGGGCGCAGCTCATCGGCGAGTACGCGTGGAGCATCGAGAACCTGCTCAATCGTCTGATCAATCAGACGCTCTCGCCGACGCCGGCGATGGTCGAGTTCATCGCGGCGGCGGCGAAGGCCCTGCCCGAGCTGATCGAGCAGCTCGAGATCGGGCTCGCCCCGAAGACCGACGTGCATCTCCTGATGAAGCAGGCCGAGGCGTTCGCCGAGGGCGATGCAGCGGCCGGCACGCTCACGTCGCGGTCGCTGCGTATGCCTGCGCCGCCGCCCCAGCCGGCTGCCGAGGGTGCGCCGCCCTCGATGGATCCCGTGCTCGCCGACATCTTCGTCAAGGAGATGCGCGGTCACGTCAAGGTCGTGCGCGAGTTCATCGAACGCGCTGCGCAGAGGCCCGAGCGGCACCCGGTCGACGAGCCGCTCTATCGTGCCTGCCACACCTTGCTCGGCAGCGCCCGCATGGCGGGCTTTCAGCCGGCGATCGCGCTCGCGGGGCCGCTCGCGGAGCACTTGCGCAAGCACTTCGACGCCGGCACCGGCCTGACGAACGAGGGCATCGAGGCGCTGCGCGCCGCTGCCGTCGAAATCGACCAGATGGCCGACGCGCTCGTTGCGGGCCGTGATTATTCGTTGAGCCCGGCGATGCCGAGCACGCTCGCCGCGCTCGCCAAGGCCGCGGCAACTCAGCCTGCTGCCGCGCCGCGCGCCGCTGCGCCGAATGAAGCTGCGGCGCCGCCGAAGAGCGTGTCACCGCCCCCCGCGGCGACCGCACCGGCGGCAACGGTGCCCGAGCCGCCACCAGCCGTGCGCACCGAGGCACCGCCCGCTGCAGCGACGGCCGAGCCCGGTGCGGCGGCAGACGACGTCTACGACGCCGAGATCGCCGCAATTTTCGCCGAAGAGGCGGCCGAGATCCTCGACAACGCAGAGCTCGCGCTGCGCTCGCTGCGTCAGGAGCCAGCGCCGGCCGCAACGGTCGAGCTCCAACGTCTGTTGCACACGCTCAAGGGCGGAGCGCGGATGGCCGGCGTCAGCGCGATGGGCACGTTGAGCCATGCGCTCGAGACGTTGATCGAGCGGATAGCCGGCGGCCACGTCGAGCCCGCGGCCGCGACTCTCGACGTCGTGCAGCGCTCGCTCGACCAGCTCCAGCAGATGCGCGACTCCGTCGCGGCCGGCCGCGCCGTGGCGCCGTCGGTCGCGCTCGTCGGCGAGATCGAGCGCGCTGCCACGTCCACGCCTGCGCCGGCAGCCGCGCCTGCACCGGCCTCCGAATTGCAGCCCGCGGAGCTAGAGCTCGCGCCGGAGCCCGTCGCGCCCGCACCGGAGGCCAGTGCACCGCCTCCGCCGAGCGTCGCACCGCCGAGCACACCATCGGTTGCGCCCGAGCCGGCCGCGCCGGTGCCGACGATCGAAGACAGCGGCGCCATCGAGCTCAGCGCGGCGAACCTCGACGAGCTCGAGTCGATCGAGCTGCCCTCGTCGCTCGCGGACGACGCCGATGTTCCGACGCCCGCAGCCGCCGATGACCCGACCGCCGAGGAAGAGATTCTCGAAGAGCCGACCGTCATCGAGAAAATGGACGTCGCGAGCTTGGAGATCGAGCGAGTGCGCGAGGTGGAGAGCGCGCAGCCGCCCGACGCCGATAGCGCACCGCCGCCCGAAGCCGATAGCGCGCCGCCGCCGGCTGCGCAGCCTGCCACGCCGGACCGCCGTACCGCGGAGCGTGCCGAGACCGCGCGCGTCGACGCGTCGTTGCTCGACGTGCTGCTGAACGGCGCAGGCGAGATCAATATCTTCCAGTCGCGGCTCACGCAGCAGCTGCAGTCGATCGAGTTCCATCTCGGCGAGCTCGGCTCGACGGTGTCGCGGCTGCGCGATCAGCTCCGCAAGCTCGAGGCCGAGACCGAGGCGCAGATCCTGCATCGACACCAGGACGACGTCGCGGGGGACACCGGTTTCGATCCGCTCGAGCTCGACCGCTACTCGACGATTCAGCAGCTGTCGCGCGCGCTCGCAGAGTCGGCGAACGATGTCGCGAGCATCAACGAGCTACTGGGCGGTCTCAGAGACGAGACCGAGACGCTGCTGACTCAGCAGGCGCGAGTTACGGCCGAGCTTCAGAACGGCTTGATGCAGACACGGATGGTGCCGTTCCAACGACATGTCGCGCGGCTCGCGCGCATCGTGCGTCAGGCGGCTGCCGACACGGGCAAAGCCGCCGAGCTCTTCGTCGAGGGCGAGAACAATGAGATCGACCGGCAGGTGCTCGAGAGCATGCTGCCGCCGTTCGAGCACCTGCTCCGCAACGCGGTTGCGCACGGCATCGAGGCGCCCGCCGCGCGCAAGCAGCGCGGCAAGCCCGAGCTGGGGCGCGTGACGCTCAAGGTCAAGCGCGAGGGCAGCGAGGTGCTCATCGACGTCGCGGACGACGGCGGCGGGCTCGATCTCGCGGCGATCCGGCGCAAGGCCCTCGAGAAGGGGCTGGTCGCCGACGGTCAGAAGATCACCGACGACCAGGCGATCGAGCTGATCCTGCAGCCGGGCTTCAGCACGGCCGGCGAGCTCACGCAGACGGCCGGACGCGGCGTCGGCATGGACGTCGTCGACAACGAAGTGAAGAAGCTCGGCGGCTCGATGCGGATCGAGTCGACGCCGGGGCAGGGCACGCGGTTCCTGATTCGTTTGCCGTATACGCTCGCGATCACGCATGCGCTGATCGTGAACGTGGGTGAGGAAACGTTCGCGCTGCCGCTGCCGACCGTCGAGGGGATCACACGCCTCTCGCGCGAGAAGATCCTGAAGCACTTGACCGACGACGAGCCAAAGCTCGACTACGGCGGCATCACCTATCGGATCCAGCACCTCGGCAGCCTCGTCGGCGGCGCGCCGTCGGCGTTGCCGGACGAGGAAAACTCGGTCTCGCTCGTGCTGATTCGAGCAGGCGAGAGCTCGACGGCGCTTCTGACCGATTCGCTCGAAGGTAGCCGCGAGATCGTCGTCAAGACGCTCGGCCCGCACATCGCGAACGTCGCGGGAGTGACGGGCGCGACGATCTTGGGCGACGGCCGCGTGATCATGATCCTCGATCCGGGCACGCTCGTGCGCGCGCATCGCTCCCCCGAGCCCGTCGCGCCGGTTGCGCCGCAGCCGGTCGAGCACCAGCTCACGGCGCTCGTGGTCGACGACTCGATCACGATGCGGCGCGTCACGCAGCGCTTGCTCGAGCGCCGCGGCGCGAAGGTGCTGACTGCGCGCGACGGCCTCGACGCGATCACCGTGCTGCAAGAGCACGAGGTCGACATCATCCTGCTCGACATCGAGATGCCGAGAATGGACGGCTACCAGTTTGCGACGCACGTCCGCAACGATCCGAGGCTCAAGGACGTGCCGATCATCATGATCACGTCGCGGTCCGGCGAGAAGCATCGCGCTAAGGCGATCGAGATTGGAGTCAACGACTACTTGAGCAAGCCGTATCAGGAAAGCCAGCTCATGGCGGCGATCGAGGCACTGCTCGGGAAACCGCTGTGAGCGCACGGTTGTCGCTTCCGTTTGCGAGGGTCGCGCCGTGAGCCAAGAGCAGAAGGAGCTATACAGCCTGTTGATCCCGCTCAAGGGCGAGCGGCTGCTCGTGCCGCGCATGTGCGTCGCGGAAGTCATCGCTTTCGCGGACGCGGCGCGGGACCGGCGCGACGATCATCCCGACTGGTTTCTCGGCACCATCGAATGGAACGGTCAGCGCGTTCCAGTCGTGTCGTTCGACGATCCGCAGCTCGAGGAGCGGCGGTCGAAGCGCAGCCGCGCGCGAGTCGTCGTGTTTCACGCGATCACGCAGGAGCTCCGGGGCGGCTACTACGGCGTCGTAACGCAAGGCTTCCCGCAGCTCGTGCGCGTGAACCCCGATGTGCTCGGTGTCGACACCGAGCAGCCTCTGCCCGAGCGCCAGCCCGTGCTCTGCCGGGCGCGAATGATTCACGAGTATCCGCTGATCCCCGACGTCGAGCGAATCGAGCGGATGATCGCGGAGCTGCCGCTGCGCAATTGAGGCGGCCCGTTCGGACATCGACGGCGCGCGCCCTCGATCATTGGCGCGGGTCCGCTAGAGGTCTCCCCAAAGCGATTGCGCAACCGCGCACACGGCGAGCGCGGCCGTCTCGGCGCGCAAGACACGCGGCCCGAGACCGACGCGCGCGAAGTGCGCCGCGTCGAGGCGGCGCCAATCGTTCGCGCCGAAGCCGCCTTCGGGGCCGACGGCTACCGCGAGGTGCCGCGCGGGCGCGCTCGTAGCCGCGAGACGCACGCTCGCGTCGAGGTCTAACGCGAGTCGCGTGTCGGCCGCGGCGAGCGTCTCGAGCGCGTCGAACAGTGGGCCCGGTGCGCCGATCGCGGGCGGAACGTGACGCCCGCACTGCTCGCAGGCGCTCTGCGCGATCTTCCGCCAGTGCTCGACGCGGCGCTCGGCGCGCTCTGGGTCGAGCTTTACGACGCTGAACTCGGTGTACACCGGGACGATCGCGCGCGCGCCGAGCTCCGTAGCCTTCTGCACGATCAAGTCCATCGCGTCCGACTTCGGCAGCGCCTGGACGAGCGTGAGCTCGAGGCGCGACTCGACCAGCGGGTCGAGACGCGCGCGCAGGTCGAGCTCGGCGCCGCGACGCTGGAGGCTACAGACGATCGCCTGGCGCTCGGTGCCGAGGCCGTCGAACGCGACGAGCTCGTCGCCGCGCTCGAGGCGCAGCACGTTGCCGAGGTAATGAGCTTCGCGCTCGTCGAGCGCGAGCTTGTCGCCGCTCAAATCCCGATCGAGGAAGAGCCGTGGTACGCGTCGGTTTTGGGCCGTCATCGAATCGGTGTCCGCGCCGCCAGAGCAGCGCACGCGTGGTGTATCCTCGGCCCCCTGGGCCACTCGGCGGCATAACTGTAGCAGTTGGATCGTTCCCTCGTGATCGTCGACCCCGCCACCGGCTGGCTCGAAGGCGCTCGTAGAGTCGAGTCTCCGAACAGCGACGAGCGACCGCCGGACGCGACTCTCGATCTTATCGTCGTGCACGGAATCAGCTTGCCGCCGGGCCGCTTCGGCGAAGGGTGGATCGATCGTTTCTTCTTGAACGAGTTGCCGGCCGCCGCCGATCCGTACTTCGCGACGATCGCCGAGATGAAAGTCTCGGCGCACGTTCTCGTCGCGCGAGATGGAACCCTGACGCAGTACGTCTCGTTCAATCGGCGCGCGTGGCACGCGGGCCGATCGTCCTACTGCGGGCGCAACGCGTGCAACGACTTCTCGGTCGGCATCGAGCTCGAGGGCACCGACGATCTGCCGTACATGCGCGTGCAGTACAAGCAGCTCGCCGCGCTCGTGCGCGCGCTGCGTCGCGCGTATGCGTCGCTGCGTGACGCCGAGATCGTCGGTCATAGCGACATCGCGCCAGGCCGCAAAACCGATCCCGGCGCCGCCTTCGACTGGGGCGCGCTGCGCAAGCTGCTGGACCGGAGGCGCGCGACGTGACGGTCACGCGCCGGTCGCCGTCAGGGCTTCACGTCTGTCGGCGCCACAGGACCTCGTGAGCGCCGCCCTCGCGCGCGAGCCGGCGCGCCATCACGAACAGTAAGTCCGAGAGCCGGTTCAGATAGCGCAGCATCTCCGCGTTGAGAGGGTGCAGTTTTGCCGCGGCGCAGGCACGCCGCTCGGCGCGCCGACATACCGTGCGCGCGACGTGACAGAAGGCCGCGGCGCGATTGCCGCCGGGCAGCACGAATTCCTCGAGCGGCGGGAGCGCGGCGTTCAATCCGTCGAGCTCGGCCTCGAGCGCGCGCACATGCTCGGCGTCGATCTTGCGATAGCCGGGCAGAGCGAGCTCGGCGCCCACTTCGAACAGCTCGTGTTGGATCTGGCGCAGCGGCGCCGCGACGGCATCGATCAGCCTGGGCTCGGTGAGCAGTAGACCAATCACGCTGTTGGTCTCGTCGACGTCGCCGGCCGCTTCGACGCGCGCATCGAATTTCGGGACGCGCGCGCCGTCGGCTAGACCGGTCGTGCCGTCGTCGCCGGTGCGCGTGTAGATCTTGCTGAGGCGATTGCCCATCGCGTCGAGCCGCTCGCGAGTCGTCGCTCGGCGCATGATACGACACGAGCGCCCGGCTTCGCGCCGCCGCGTCTCACTCGTGCAACCAGCCGATCTCCTCCGCGGTGAGACGCCCAACGACGACATTGCGCAAGCTTTCCGGCGTCGCCGCATGTCGCTCGTCGAGCGGGATTCGACCCGCCATGAGCTCGGCCTTTTTCTGCGGTAGCGGCGGGGTCAGGCTCGGGTCGGCGAAACCGTCGGGGAATTGCGGCAGGTTCGACTCGCGCGCGTACTTGTCCGTCGCGCCGAGCGTGTGGAGCAGCTCGTGCGCGAGCACCACTTGATTCGAGCCTCGTGCGTCGCGCGACGCGAACAGGTTCGTCACGGCGATCAATCCCTTGCGCAGCGCCGTAGATCGATCGAGAACGGCCGAAGCCGCCGAGTCGTGATAGACGGCAAACGCGACGATATCCGGCTTGGGTCCGCTGCTCTGCCAACCGAGCTCGAGCGTGAGCCAGCGCATCTCGAGGCTCCACCAGATCGTGCCGAGCATCGACGGGCTCGGCGCCGGCAGCTCGTCGCGGTATTGACCGACGAGATTCAGCCGAAACGGTTCGCTGATCGTGACGCCGTAGCGCTTTGCTTCGGTCGCGAAGAACGCGGCGACGCCGTCGAACTCCTTCGCGTCGATCGAGTCGATGTAGCGTTGAGTCTTATCGAGCCGATCGCCGTTGACGAGATAGACGTCGACCCAAAGCGTGTCGTCCCAATCGGTGCTGCGGCGCGCCGCGAGAAATTCGCCGAGCGCGACGCACAGCAGAATCGACAACAGGATCACGACGCGGATCTTCTTGAACATCGAGCGGCTCCGAAGCGCGCGTTCAAGTGGACCAGTTCGCGATGCGACCCGCGTGGTGGCCGATCACGTTTCGCGTGCGACATTTCCCCGGCCCCAAAAAAGAAAAACCCGGCGGTGGGAACGCCGGGTCAGACATTTTTGTTATCGGAGTTTACGGTTTCAAGTATGCGGCCTGGCTGTCGTTCATGCCGCCCGAAAGCGGTGAAGCGGTTGTTTTTCTTGTACAGCCGATTTTTCTTCTTCTTCTTCTCTTTTCTTGTTCTTCGATTTCGTCTCTAAATTTAACAGAAGCCTTTGCGAATTCGCATCGATTTCTGTCGGTTTGCGCACTCACTCGTCCCTGGGTGGGGACGGCTCTAGAGTAGCAAGAGCTATGCCAGCGGCCTTTTTCGTTGTGAAATCATACAACTACTCTCCGAAGCGGCCACTTCACTTCCGATCTAGACAGGCTCTTGTAAAAGGTATCGACAACGACCTTACATAACATCCTTCGCCTCTGACCGGAGGAGACTCGTGTAAGTCGCTGTTTTTACGCCTTGCGCATTTTTCGTCGGTCCAAACCATGCGTCGGGCGGCCACCGCCGATCGACGTAAAACGGTCTGACAGCGTCAGGGGCTTGCGAGCAGGCCTGCCCGATCGATCCAAACGCCCCCTCTGACCACGGCCTTGATCCGCAGGGTGTCGGACAGCCGCTCGAGCGGGTCGCCGTCGATCACGATGAAATCGGCGATTTTGCCCTCTTCGAGCGTCCCAACTTGACGCTCGAGGCCCAGCGCCAGCGCGCCTTGCGCCGTCGCTATCCTGAGCGCCTGGTCGTTGGGCAGGCCCGCGGCGGCGATCAGGCCGAGGTCGTAGTGCACGCCGAGGCCATACGGCACGGCCGGCGCATCGCTGCCGATCGCGACACGGCCGCCCGCGCGCACCAGGCGAGCGACGGTCTGCTGGAGCCTCGGGAGCACCGAGCCGGCCGCCGCCGAGCTTCCCCAAGCCGCTCGCTCCGCCGGCGTAAACAATGAGGAATAGGCCGGATCGCGAAGGTGCGCGCCGCGCGCGACCTGATCCGCCCAGCTTTGGAAGCCTACGGCCGCGCCGAGGGCGGACGGCAGCACGGTGGAGGAGGAGATGAGCGTGGCGATCGCGTCTTGGTAGCTGACGAGGTCGGGCGATAGCTCGAGTTCGTAGGGCGCCTGGGCACGCCGAGCGCTCGAGCCGTACGCGCGCCCTGTCGGTTCGCGAGCGAGCGCCGCGAGGTCATGTCCGAATCCCGCGCTGATCCCCGGATAGTTGCGCACCGGCACGAGCATCGAGGCGTACAACGACGGCGTCGGCGCCGACGTGCCGGCGGCCGGTGAAACGATGAGCCGCGGCCCGAGCGGCCGGCCGCTCGCCCACGCCTCGCCGCGCTCGACTGCCTCGACGACATCCGGCGCGACCTCGCGCACTGTCGTTACGACGTACGCAAGCCACGTTCGCCCGAGCCTCTCGCCAATGAGCGCCGACTGGTGAGCGTGCACGTCGATGAAGCCCGGCATGACCGTCGCGTCGCGCGCGTCGATTACTTTCGCCGGCGTCGGCAGCACGCCGCGCCCCACGATCGCCGCGATCCGTCCACCGGAGACGTGGATGTCGACGTGCCGTCGATATTCCGCCCGCACGGCGTCGAATAGCCGTCCGACCTCGACGACGTAGTCCTCCGGCGCGACCGGCGGCGCCCACCGAACGTCGCCGAGAGGCTGCGCGTTCGGGTGCGGTTTGCGAACGGGCGCATCGACAGCGGCACTCGCGAGCGGCTCGGCGTCGACCTCGAAGCGAACGCCGCTCACGGCGCCGCTCGGAGCCGCCGCGACCCGCAGCGTCAACGTCTTGCCGTCGGTCCCCCAGCTCGGCTTCGCGCCCGTGAGCCCTGTAGCGACGGTTGCGACCCGCCCGGGCTGCGCGAGCTCCGCGACGGCGAGCCGCTCGCGCGAGCCGGTCCCTTGAGGCTCCGTTTCGATGAACGCGACTCGACGTCCATCGCCGCTCACGGCGGGATGACGTGGCTGGAGCGCGCCGAATGTGATCTGAGTCGGCGCGCCGCCGCGAACGTCGACGCGCCAGAGCTCGAACTGACCGCTGCGCTCGCTCGCGAACACGAGCGATCCGCCGTCGGGTGCGAACGCGGGGTCGAGATCTACCCAGACGTCGTCAGTGAGCCGACGCAGCGCCCCGCGCTCGGAAAGCCACAGGTCGCCGAGCGCCGTGAACGCCGTCCTTCGGCCGTCGGCAGTCGTCGTGACGCCGGCGACTCCGCGCGCGATTTGCGGGCCTGCTTCGTCGAGCAACGGCAGGTCCGCGGGCGGCGGCCGCGCCTCGACCACGCGCCCGGCGAACACATGGACCGGTTGCCGGTTCGGTAGCGCAATTGCGCGACGCCAGAGCTGGCCGTCCGATGCGTAGACGAACTCCGATGCCGAGAGCCACGCCGGACGCGTGGAGAAGACGTCCTCGGCGTCGGTGATCGGCTTGTCGACGACGGGGTCGCCGAGCACGAGCATGCGCAGCCGGCTGCCGGTCGTGCCGTCGCGCTGTCCGTACACCACGACGCCGCCGCCGGGGCGCCAACTCGGAGGTCCGAGCTCGACATTGCGCGATACGAGCTCAGCCGTGACTCCCGACGGCAACAACACCCGGACCTCCTGCTGCGTCCCGCGGCGCAGCAAGTACGCGATCGGGCCGAGCTCGGAAGCGGACGGGAACGAGGCGTCGCCGAGCTCCTCGGTCAGTTGCGTCTCCACGCCGCTCGCGAGATCGACCGACCAAAGGCAAAAGTGTCCCGTTCGGTTCGACGCGAACACGACCGCGCGGCCGTCGGCCGTGAACTCGGGCTCGATCTCGTCGAACGATGTGCTCGTGAGCGAGCGCCGCTCGCGGGTCGAAAGATCGAGCAGCGAGACGTCCCACTGGCCGTCGCCGAGCCGTTGATAGACGAGCGAGCGACCGTCAGGGCTGTAGCGCGGGTTGCGCGCGGTTTCGTCCGCGTTCGTCAGCGCCTCGGCGGCGCCGCCGGCCGCGGGCACGCGCCAGAGCTGATCGACGAGGCCGACCACCAGCGTGCCGAGGTTCGGCGCCAGCGCGACCGTCATGTTCGTGCCTTGCGACAGATCGGCGATCGCGGTCTCGCCTGCGCTCGCCGCGAGCGGCAAGCACGCAGCGAGCGCGACGGCGACGCGAGCGCCCGCACGCGCGCTCGAGCTCAAGCTTCGCTCTCCGCGCTGACTTCGATCGCGGTGAGCGCCTCGCCGTCGGTCTGGAAAGAGATCACCATCGGCCTGCAGCAGACGGAGCAATCCTCGACGTAGGTCTGGTCGCCCGCCGAGAGGTCGACCGTAATCTCGATACTCTGCCAGCAATAGGGGCAGGTGACGGTTTCGCGCTGGATCAACAAAGCGAACGTGCGGTCACGGTTGCAGGCGCTCGGCGCTCCAGGCGCCGGAGCGATAAGTGTGCGCGTCGGCGCGCTCGAGGTTGCGCCGGTAGCGCAGCCGCTCGTGAAAGCGATGAGCTCCTTCGGCCCAGAGCTCGACCGTCTCGAACCAGAGCCGGTAACCGCCCCAATACGCGGGCCGCGGCAGCGGCCGCGCGGCCGAGCCGTCGCGATCGACGCCGAGCTTGAGCGCCGCTTCCTCAGCCGCGCGCTGCAGTTGCTCCGGCTCCGCGAGCGGGCGGCTCTGTGCGCTGCTCCAGGCGTTGAGCTGGCTCAGCGTAGGGCGGGTCGCGAAGTACGCGTCGCTCTCGGCGACGGGCGAGCGCACCACGCGGCCTTCGAAGCGCACCTGCCGGCCGAGCGGCTCCCAGTAAAGCACCGCGGCCGCACGCGGATTCTCGTCGAGCTCGGCGCCCTTGCGCGACTGATAGTTGGTAAAGAACACCGCGTACCCGGCCGGCGCGATCTCTTTCAGTAGCACCATGCGTACCGACGGCGCGCCCGCGCGATCCGATGTCGCAAGCGCCATTGCGTTCGGGTTCTTGAGGCGACCGCTCGCGACGATCTCGGCGAGCCAGCTCGACACGAGCGGCACCGGGTCCTCCGGCGCGGGCGATGGCAGTGTGCTCATTGCAACGAGCCTAAGAGCTCGCGCGCAGCGCCGCGGCGTGGAACTCGAGGTGCTCGCCGATGAAGCTGCTCACGAAGAAGTACCCGTGGTCGTAGCCCGCGCGCTCTCGATAGCGAAGCTTTTGACCGCTCTCGCCGCACGCGCGCTGCAAGTCCGCGGGCCGCAGCTTGTCGAGGAACGGATCGGCGGTGCCTTGATCCACGAGCAGCTCGTGCTTGCTCGGACGCTTGCGGATCTGCTCGGCGACGTCGTATTCGCGCCAACGATCGCGATCGGCGCCGAGATAAGCCGTGAATGCCGGTTGCCCCCAGACCGAGAGGCTCGCGGCGGCGATCGGCGCGAATGCGGAGATCGAGCGATAACGGTCGGGATTGCGGACTCCGATCAGCAGCGCGCCGTGACCGCCCATCGAATGGCCGCTGATCGACTTGCGCGCGGGATCGACGGGCAGGTCAGCGTTCACGAGCCCGACGAGCTCCTCGGTGACGTAGTCGTACATCTTGTAGTGGGGCGCCCAGGGCGCTTCGGTGGCGTTGACGTAGAAGCCCGCGCCCGTGCCGATGTCGATCTGTGCGTCCTCGCCCGGGATGTCGACTCCGCGTGGGCTCGTGTCCGGGATGATCAGCGCGACGCCGAGCTCCGCGGCGTACCGCTGCGCCCCCGACTTCACGCTGAAGTTCTCCTCGGTGCAGGTGAGGCCCGAAAGCCAATAGACCGCGGGTACCGGGCCCAGCTCGGCAGCGGGCGGCAGGTACGCGGCGAAGCGCATCGTGCACGCGCAAGCCGCGGAGCGGTGCTTGTAAGTGACTTGGCGGCCGCCGAAGCACCGCGATTCGCTGACGATTTCCAACGCTTGCATCGAAGATCTCGCTCTTGCTACCGACCGACCCAATCCGCGCGCACGGGACCGTGAACCTTGCACCGTCAGCCGTCGGGCGGTACAAACCGCCCCACGCGAGGTGCTCATGACGCTTGAAGAATTGCGCAAACGCCTGTCCGACGTCGACCGCGAGCTGATCGGATTGGTGGCCGCCCGCCAACGCATCGTCGCCGAAATCGGCGCGCTCAAAATTCGCACCGCGGTGCCGACGCGCGATTATGAGCGCGAGCGCGAAGTGTTGAAAAGCGCGGAGGAACACGCGCGAGGCCTCGGGCTCGAGCCGGGCATCGCCGAGGAGGTCATGGCCCTGCTGATCCGCTTCTCGTTGGCGCATCAGGAGCAGACGCGCGTTGCGGCGCAGACGAGCGGCGCCGGCAAGCGCGCACTGATCATCGGCGGCGCCGGAAAGATGGGCGCGTGGTTCGCGCAGTTTCTCGCGTCGCAGGGCTTCGCCGTGGAGATCGCGGACCCGGGCGGGGCAGCGAGCCCGTTTCCGCGCGTCGCCGATTGGTCGACGAGCAGTCTCGAGCAGGATCTCATCGTCGTCGCGACGCCGATGAAGATTGCGGGCGGCATCCTGCTCGGGCTGGCCGAGCGCAGGCCCGGCGGCTTGATCATCGACATCGGCTCGCTCAAGAGCCCGCTGCGCGCCGGGCTTCGCGAGCTCGTCGCCGCCGGTTGCAGGGTGACCTCGATCCATCCGATGTTCGGACCCGACACGCGCCTCTTGTCCGGACGCCACGTCGTCTTCTGCAACGTAGGGGTGCCCGAGGCGACGCGCGAGGCGCGTGCGCTGTTTGCGTCGACGATGGCCGAGCAGCTAGAGATGAGCATCGACGAGCACGACCGGCTCATGGCCTACGTGCTCGGGTTGTCGCACGCTTTGAATCTCGCTTTCTTCACGGCGCTCGCCGACAGCGGCGAGCTCGTGCCGCGTCTGCAGAAGATGTCGAGCACGACCTTCGATGCGCAGCTCAAAGTCGCGAGCCTCGTCGCGACCGACAATCCGCATCTGTATTTCGAGATTCAGGCGCTCAACGACTACGGAGGCGCGTCATTGGCGGCGCTGCGTGCCGCGGCGGACCGGATTCAGCAACTCGTGCAGAACGGCGACGAGCAGGGTTTCGTCGAGCTCATGGTCGCCGGTCGACTTTATCTCGAAGGTCGAGCGTGAACGGCGTCCGATCGGGAGGTCGGTCACAAACCGGCGGGCGTCTTTTGGAGCGGATCGGCGGATGTGAAAGAATCCGTTGGCCATGGACTTCATCGACGCTGAGGGTTTTCGTGCGAACGTCGGGATCATCCTGATCGACGGCGCCGCCCGCGTGCTGATCGGCGGTCGGCGCGGGCGCGGCGGTTGGCAATTTCCCCAAGGCGGGATCCGTCCCGACGAGCAGGCCGAGACCGCGATGTTCCGCGAGCTGCACGAGGAGGTCGGGCTCGAGCCGGGCGACGTGCAAGTCGTGGGCTCGACTGAAGGCTGGCTCCGCTATCGGTTGCCCGATCGCTTCATCCGCCGCGAGCAAACGCCGCTTTGCATCGGTCAGAAGCAGCGCTGGTTTCTGTTGCATCTCACGGCGGACGCGCAGCGCGTACGCTTCGATTGCACCACCGAGCCCGAGTTCGACCGCTGCCGCTGGGTCGACTACTGGCGGCCGGTGAAAGAAGTCGTCTACTTCAAGCGGCCGGTCTACGTGCGCGCGCTCAAGGAGCTTGCGCCGCTCGCGTTTCCGGATGTCGCGCCGCCGCCTCCGCCGTCGTGGTGGCCGCGGCGTTGGCACCGCGCGTTGAACGACGGCTGAACGCGATGAGCCGTTCGTCTCGATCCTGGCTGGGCTATGCGGTTGCCGGCACGTTGTTGCTTGCGGGCGCCTATCTTTGCTTCGAGCTCGGCCGTTACCAGGCTGGCTATTCGCTCATCGATAATCGGCGCGCGCTAGCAGCGCTGAACGAGCAAATCGAGCAACAACGCGCCGCGGCCGACGAGCTGCATCGGCAGATCGCGATCTTCGAGACCTCGCGTCGAATCGACCAGGAGACGTACTCGCAAATCCAGGCGAACCTCACCGACCTCCAGGCAAGGATCCAGTCGCAGGAAGAAGAGCTCATGGTCTATCGCGGCATCGTCTCGCCGCACGATGGGGTCTCGGGCTTGAGAATTCAGAGCCTTTCGGTCGTGCCGGCCGACGGCGAGCGTCATTACGTGGTCAGGCTCGTGCTGGTTCAGGCAATCGTTCACAGTCGGCGCGTGTCGGGCGCAGTAAAGTTGCAGCTCGAGGGCGTGCAGGATGGCCGCATGACGTCGTTGGAGGCGGCGGATCTCGTACCCGACAAGGCGAGTTATGACATGGCGTACGAATTCCGCTACTTTCAAGGCCTAGAGTGCGAGTTGATCTTGCCGGTCGGGTTCGAGCCGGGACGGTTCCGTGTCGAGATCGCGCCGAATGACCCTCACGCAGAGAAAGTCGAGCAAAGCTTCGAATGGTCGGACGTGACGGAATGAGGAAGAGGGAATTCGCCAATGCTCGGGAAGAAATCGCGTAATCAGGCCCCGATCGGCACGCTGGTCGGAGCCGAGACTCGGGTTCACGGCGACATCGAGTTCGCCGGCGGCTGCCACATCGACGGGTACGTTCAGGGCAACGTGAGGGCCGGCGATCCCGGCGGCGTTCTCAGCGTGAGCGAGCGGGGGTGCGTCGAGGGGTCGGTCGTTGCGCCGCACGTGCAGCTGAATGGCACCGTGAAGGGCGACGTGCGGGCCACGGAGCGCGTCGTGCTTGGGCCGAAGGCGCGGGTGATCGGTAACGTACAATATAAGCTCATCGAGATGTCGATCGGCGCCGAAGTCAACGGTAAGCTCATTCATGAGAGCGAAGGCGCCGCGACAGTGGGAAAATCGGCGAGCCGCCCCCAGATCGAGGCGGTTAGCGTAGGAGAGGCATAGATGACCGAGCAGCACGTAGCCGAAGCGCCACCGTTGAACTTCACGGAGGCGGCGGCCCAGAAAGTAGGCCAGCTCATTGCGCAGGAAGGCAATTCCGCGCTGAAGCTGCGCGTCTACGTTCAGGGCGGCGGCTGCTCCGGGTTCCAATATGGCTTCACGTTCGACGAAGAGATCCAAGAAGGGGACACCGAGATCGAGAAAGCCGGCGTGACGCTGCTCGTCGACCCGATGAGCGTGCAGTACCTCATGGGCGCCGAAATCGACTATCGCGAAGACCTCTCGGGCGCTCAGTTCATCATCCGCAATCCGAACGCAAGCACGACCTGCGGCTGCGGGTCCTCGTTCTCCGTATAGTTCGCGGTGTCGCTGCGGACCGCGGCTCTGCCCGAACCGAAGCCAGCGGGCGTCAAGGAACCCAACGAGGTTCTGGCCGCAGTCGATCTCGGCTCGAATAGCTTCCATATGGTCGTTGCACGGGTCGATCAGGGCCACGTGCTGATCGTCGACCGTCTGCGCGAGATGGTGCGCCTCGCCTCGGGCCTCGACGAACGAGGCGAGCTCGACACCTCGAGCCAGGAACGCGCGCTCGCCAGTCTGCGTCGCTTCGGGCAGAGGCTCCGCGACATGCAGGCTCACCAGGTGCGCGTCGTGGGAACCAACACGCTGCGTCGCGCGCGCAATGCGGACACGTTCTTGGCCGCAGCCGAGGCGGCGCTCGGTCACCCTGTCGAGGTCATCTCCGGCATCGAGGAGGCGCGTCTGATCTATCTCGGCGTGTCTCGCTACACGGATAGAACCGAAGGCTCGAATCTCGTGGTCGATATCGGCGGCGGCAGCACGGAGCTGATCATCGGCGAGGGCTACGAGCCGAAATACCTCGAGAGCCTTTCGATCGGCTGCGTCGGCTTGAGCCGCGAGCATTTCGAAGGCGGCAAGATCAGTCAAAAGCGCTTCGATCGCGCGCGCCTAGCGGTTCGGCTCGAGCTTCGGCCGGTCGCGGCTGCATTTCGGCGCCGCGGGTGGAATCGCGCGATCGGCTCGTCGGGCACCATTCGCGCCGCGGGCGACATCGTGCAGCAGCTCGGTCTCGTCGAGACGGGAGTGACGCGCGGCGCGCTCGAGACGGTGATCGCGACCATGGCCGAGGCGAAGCGCGTAGAAGATTTGGAGCTTCCCGGCCTCGGTACCGAGCGTGCGCCCGTGTTCGCGGGCGGAATGGCGATTCTCTCGGAGGTCATGAGCACGCTGAAGATCGACAAGCTCGAGATCAGCAGCGGCGCGCTGCGCGAAGGTTTGTTGTACGACATGCTCGGCCGGCTGCATCACGAGGACGCGCGCGAACGCTCGATTCAAGCGATGCAGCGCCGCTATCACGTCGACAC
>Ga0157374_10000586_pt1 | contig 32231 bp, 28 predicted proteins | sample M25metaG_FD_115308 | JGI IMG/M metagenome (GOLD analysis project Ga0157374, IMG submission 115308) | Miscanthus rhizosphere microbial communities from Kellogg Biological Station, Michigan, USA - M2-5 metaG | ecosystem: Host-associated > Plants > Roots > Rhizosphere > Soil | place: USA: Michigan...
CCACCGCACCCGGCCTGCGAAAACAGTTGGGGAACGTATCACATGTTCATGGTGGACGAGCATTATCAAATCAAGCAGCCGACGTCCCAGTACTATGCCGCCAAACTTCTGACCGAAGAGTGGGCGCAGCCGGTTGACTTGAAACATCGCCTGTTCCGAGCTTCCAGTGATGTGAAGGACCAAGCGGGACATGTGCTCATTACCGCTTACCCGCTCGAACGCCCCGATGGGCAGTGGTCGTTAATGCTCATCAACAAAGATCACGATCATCCCCATTCCGTGCGCATCGCATTCAGTAACTCGCGCGAGGATGCGTCGTTTGCCGGGCAGATCACAAGGATTAGCTTCGGAAAAGCACAGTACCAGTGGCACCCGAATCGCAGGCAAGGTCACGCGGATCCAGATCAACCGCCGGTCCAGTCCACTTTGAACGTAGATGCAAATACTTCCTATGAGCTGCCGGCTGCCTCTGTGACCATTTTGCGAGGCAAGCTTCAAACCCGGGGCGGCGGGCTCTAGCCGGCGCGCCCGCCTATCCCGAATGATCGCGAAACAGCTTCGCGAGTTGGTCCGCGACAATGTGCTCTTCGCCTGGCTGCAGCATGAAAGAGCAGATCATCAGTCCAGGGCGGCCTTCTCCCCCTCCAACCGCAATCGAGGGCGACCCGTTGCGCAGAATCTGAGTTGCCTGGGATGGAGTCAAAGAGATTTTTCGATCCCAGGTGATCTGCATGTGGGGGACGTGATTCGCGATGTCAGGAGTGAACGGGGAAACGCTTACGCCGGGCACTTTTGTGATCTGTTGGGAAACAGTATCCAAGCGCTGCTGCCATTCGCGTGCGAGCGCCTCGTGGTCTTCGGCGAGGTAAAGCTCCAGTGCCTTCACCATTCCCACAATTTCTTCCTTGCCGACTTTCTGCCCGCGTCCCAGGGTATCCTCGTGCGGACTATTGTTGAGCAAGGCATAACCGACGAGGTCCTCGCGTCCGATCAGCAGACCTGCGCACTGCGGACCGCGCAGAGCCTTGCCGCCGCTGAAGGTCACCAGGTCATATCCCATCTTGGTGTAATCCCAAAGGTGCGATACCGGCGGGGTATCCGCTGCCGCATCGTTCATGCACGGCACTTTGAGTTCTTTCGCCAGGTTTGCCCATTCGTCAACCTTGATTTGACCGGCCGCATTGGCGAAATTGCTGAAGTGCATCATCGCCGTGCGTTCGCTCGCCGCCCGCCGCAACTGGTCCCGCGTCTCGATTTCAACCAGCTTCACTCCGGTTGCACGCAGTTGGTGGTCGAAAGGATTACGGTGGGACTTCTGGATGATCACCTCGGATTTCATGCCGGTTAGGTCCGGGAGCTGCTTGATCAGAGCCTCGTTATCGCCAGTGAGAATGCCCGCGAGGCCGGATTGTATGGCCGCGGCGGCGCCCGACGTCACCAAGGTGCTATAGCCCTGCGGCAATTTCAGCATTTCCGCAATTCGTTTCCCGGCCGCAACCTCGAGCCCCGGGATCCCGACGAAATGTTTTGCGGCTTGGCTCATGACGGCTTCAACTTCCGGACGGATCAAAGAGCCGCCAAGCATGGTCATCGTGCCTTGGGCATTGATGACCGTCGCAATCCCAAGTTCCTGGTAGGGATTACCCGATTGCCCAAAGCCGGCCACCCCTGCCGCGGACTCAGCATTCGCTACCTTGCTGCCAAAGACGGCGCGCGCTTTAAGAAGGGATGCCCCAGTGAGCAGTGTCCCGACAAAACCACGGCGGCTCCAGTTGCCTGCCATTTTTATTCTCCTTGTGCCTATTTCTTCGGAAGTGCGGCGATACAGTTGATTTCAACGAGCGAGTTTCCAGGCAGAGCGGCCACTGCCACCGTGGTCCGGGCCGGCCCGCCATGGGGGAAATAGGTTTTGAATACTTTGTTCATGCCATCGTAGTCTTCGATCTTCGCGAGGAAAACCGAGAGCTGCACTACGTTATCCAGGTTCGATCCGCCGGTTTCGACAAGCTTCTTCACTTTCTCCATCACGGTCGTCGTGTGTTTCCCGATATCCCAGGAGGCCGCCGGACCGTCGTCGTGCGCGCCTTGACCTGCGACATAGATCACGCCGTTATGGGCAACGATGGGGGTGATGAACTGGTTCGGGTCGGCGGGCTTGCCCTGATCGTTGAGCTTGCGGACCCCGCCGTCGTCTGAAGTAGGCGCCTTGGCGCTTGCCGTGTTGTTCAGCAGGGTTGCGGCACCCGCTGCGGAGAACAGCGATAGAAAGCGGGTCGAGAACTTCCTTCGAGTAACAGAATCGAGAATCATACAATCACTCCTGGGTTGATTTAGAAACGTTCTAAACTACGGCAGCGCGAAACTGAAAACGTCGCTTCCCGCAGCAATACTGACGTATTGCTTGCCATCGACGGCATAAGTCATAGGGGAAGCGCTGATGTTCTGTCCGGTGTTGAAGTGCCACAAGGGCCTGCCATCGATCGCGTTCAAGGCTTCGAAGGATTCCGCGTCATCGCCGAAAAAAAGCAGGCCACCGGCGGTGGTCATGGTTCCACCCGAAGAATGCCCGTTGCCGGTCTGAGGGTATCGCCAACTGATTTTCCCGTTGGCGATATCGTACGCCAACAAGATCTTTTGCCCATTTTCGCCGGGGATCCCCTTCACCCCGGTAGAGTAAAACGTCTCACCTTCCCGGAAGCGTTCCGGTTCCGCGGCCGAGAAGTAGGTTTGGCAAAGTTCGAGCGCCACGAAATAAAGCAGGTGCGTCGATTCATTGTAGGACGGCGAAAACCAGTTGGTCGCTCCTGCAAAGCCGGGGCAGACTTTGGTTCCCTCCGGGGTAGGCTTCACACCCGTGCGGATCGGCTTTCCCTCAGGGTCGATGCCTGATGCCCAGTTCAGCTTCTCGACGAAGCGAACCGCCGAAAGAAATTTACCGGTGGTGCGATCCAGGGTGTAAACGTATCCATTGCGATTCGCCTGGACCAGGAGCTTGCGCGAAGCTCCGTTGTAAGTGGTATCCAGCAGAACCGGAGTTTCTGTAGCGTCGTAGTCGAACAGATCGTGTGGAGTGAACTGGAAATGCCACTTCAGCTTTCCCGTGTCCGGGTCAAGCGCGAGCACACAATCGGTGTACAAATCATCCCCGGGACGATTCCTGCCTTCAAAATCCGGCGAGGGATTGCTGGTTGTCCAAAACAGGGTGTTCGAGTCGGGATCATAGGTGCCCGGCATCCAGGTGGTGCCCCCGCCATGCAAATAGGCGTCCCCCGGCCAGCTTTCAGACCCAGGCTCGCCTGGTGCCGGTATGGTCCAGAATCGCCACGAGAGCTTCCCAGTCCAAGCATCAAAGGCAGCAACGAAACCGCGCACTCCGTCGTCGCCGCCTGAGGTTCCAACCACAATCTTTCCATTGACTGCCAGAGGAGCGCTGGTTGCCCCATAGTTCTTGTTCCAATCGGCGTATGGAACATCCCAAATAAGATGTCCGGAGCGAAGGTCGAGGCAGAGCAGGTGCGCGTTGTCGGTGTTCATGTACACACGCGAACGCCAAATGGCTACCCCGCGATTGTGGTGGCTCGATGCGTCATCGATCAATCCTTCGGTCTTGGGCATGGAGTGATGCCAAATTTGCCGTCCGGTGCGTGCGTCGAGCGCGTGGGCATCATTCGCGGAGGTGACCAGCATGAGCCCGTCGGCGACCACAGGAGTCACTTCCAGTCGCGCTGAGCTGTCGGAATGGAATACCCACTGTGCGCGCAACCGCGAAACGTTCTCCGGCGTAATCTGCGACAACCCGCTGTAGCGTCTGCCGGAAAAGTCGCCGTTGTAGGACAGCCAGTTCTCGCGAGGAGGAGTCGAGTTCAGCTGCTCGACGGCAACATCGATCCCCAGCACCCTGGTCTCAAAAAAACCCCAAGCTGCGATCGCCATCGTTCCTGCGAAAAGCACCCTGGAAACAAGGGCCGCTCTCGTCATGTGGGGAGTCCTATGCATCCATCACGCGCTCGGAATAGTAAATGGATTTAATACCAGCAAATCAACTATTTTTTCAATATGAGGCTGTGTTATTGTCCTGCTGGCGCCGACTCGAGGCTGGTGGCGCTTCAATCCCAGCCGGCAGCGACTCCTCCGATGAGGGAACACAACTACAGGCGGAATGGTGTAGGACTTTGTTGTCTCGCGGCGGTGGTCGTCTGCTCGATTGGCCTTTCTGGCAACGCCCAGAAGCATGCGGCCCCCGCCGGCGGCGCGAACGACGGCGCGCGCCTTTTCCCGACCAACTGCGGCAGCTGTCACGGCCTAGACGGCCATGGCGGGGAACGTGCGCCCGACATAGCAGGGCGGCGTGAAATCCAGAAGCTCTCGGACGCTGCGCTTGCAAAGATTATTCGGGAAGGCATACCGGGCACCGGAATGCCGCCATTTCGCACTCTGGGCAGCGTGAAGATTCAAGCTCTGGTCCGGCACCTGCGACGGTTGCAGGGAGAAAATGCGGAGTCACCTTTGCCAGGATCGCCAGCCTCTGGGAAGTCTTTGTTTTTCGGAAAAGCTGGTTGCGCTGATTGTCACATGGTGAGTGGAGCCGGGGGTTTCATCGGATCAGATCTGTCAAGCTATGGCCGGGCGAAGGCAGCACCGCAAATCCGAAGCGCGATTGTGAATCCGGCCGACAACTCCGGAGAACGCGGACGAGTCGTAGTCGCAACCACCGGTGACGGTAAAACATTGACGGGCATTGCGCGCAATGAAGACAATTTCTCATTACAGCTCCAGACCAAAGATGGCGCCTTCCATTTTCTTGAGAAATCCAGTCTTCGAGCCCTGGAACATCGCCCCGAGCCCGTGATGCCTTCCGATTACGCAACCAGGCTCAGCGCCCAGGAAATCAACGACCTGATCAGCTACTTGATGTCTGAGGCTCGAAGCTCTCAACCCAAAACGCCGGTTACAGGCAAGCCGGGGAACGCCGGGGAGACACAGGAGTAGCCTCGGGAGGGACAGGGAAGACTCTATGAGATCGTTCATGCGCAACGCGTCGGTGCGGCTGGGGATCCTGGCCGCATCCGTAACTGTCATCGGTGGGTGCTTTCTGCTGGCTTCTCCTGCCGAGTCTTCTAAAGAGCGGCGATTCGCACTCAACGCCCAGTCGGACAAATTCTGGAAGCTCGTCCCCCGTGACGCCAAGTTGACGAAAGTTGGTGGCGGGTTTGGTTTCACCGAAGGACCGGTTTGGGACGCCAAAGGATTTCTCTACATCAGCGACGAAGAACAAAACAAAATCTATCGGCTTTGGTTGGATGGGCATAAAGAAGAATTGATATCGCTTGGCGATCCCGACGGCAACACCTATGATCGCCATCACAGACTGATTGATTGCGCCAGTGTTCTGCGCGCCATGATTGCGATCACCCCCGACGGACGCTACCAGGTCCTCGCCGACAAATTCGAAGGCAAGCGCCTCAACAGTCCCAACGACGTCATCATCGGGCCGGATGGAGCCATTTACTTCACCGATCCCACACTTGACCTGGTGAAAGGCGAGAAGCAGGAGATCCCGTTCCAGGGCGTGTATCGCCTCGACTCGAACGCGAACGTCCGCTTGTTGACCAAAGATCTGACTCAGCCGAACGGCCTGGCATTTTCGCCCGATGGCCGGCGTTTCTACGTGGATGATAGCGAGCAGAGAAACATTCGCGTCTACGACGTCGCAAGCGATGGCAGCCTGACCAACGGGCGAATTTTCGGGGAGGAGAAAGGGGAAGAGCACGAGGGGGTGCCAGATGGCATCAAGGTCGATGAGCAAGGCAATCTATTTGTGACTGGCCCAAAAGGAATTTGGGTCTGGGATTCCGAAGGCCACCATCTGGGAACTGTTGAAATGCCCGAGCAGCCGGCAAATCTCGTCTGGGGGGACAAGGATTACCGCACTTTGTATATCACGGCCACGACCTCGGTGTACCGCTTGCAAACTAGGGTCCGCGGCTTCGTGCCCCACTTGGCGCACTGATGGATTTGATGGAACGGTTTTGGCGCGTCTGAAATGAGCCGACCTCTGGCCCACTACTGAAGAGGCTCTCCCGACTTCTTCGATTCGGCTAATTTGGCTGCCGCGACCGACGCCTTCACTACGCTTTGAGGGGACTGGGTGATCTCAAAAACGTCCTGCACGCCATGATTGATCGCGGACTGTAACGTCAAGAGGTCAGCGCCCGCAACCAGCACCCCAATGTAGGATCCGGGAAAAACCAGGTGCAGGACGCCTGCGAGCGGCCAGCCGTCTCCGGCTTCGCCCAGCTGCGAAGCCACGATTGCAATATCAAAGTAGTGTTGTGTAATTGCGAGCAGAGCCGTAGGCAGATCGCGGGCTACTACCGTGGTAAACCCGTGCTTAGAAAGCAGGCTCTGGTATTGCGAGAGGACACTCAACTCGGGATGCACGACCAGGGCAAACTTTCCTCCCCGCCATCCGGTCATGAGCGCCACCTGCGGGCGGTCAAGTTCGTCATTACCAAACGGTTCAACACCCGCTTCAATTCGTCCACATCCAATGGCTTCAAGGCGAAGTAATCGACCGGCACTCCGAGAGCCGCGCGCGCATTGCTGGTGCTTCCATAACCGGTAAAAATCACCACAATCGGGCGCGGATTCAACTTGGATGCCGAGCGCGCCAGTTCCAGCCCGACGTCCTCCCTCTCCATCCACAGATCGGTCAGGATGGCATCAAACTGGCCGGGCGTTTGCATCAGTTTTACGGCTTCGGCAAAGCTGCCGGCCGTGCTGATCTGGTATCCGTCTTCTTCGAGAACCAGTTTCAGGGTAAGCAGTACGTTGGGCTCGTCGTCCACGATCAACAATGAGGGTTTGGGCAGCATAGAAAGCAACGCATATTCTAGCCGAGATCTCCCCTCTAGGTTCAACCCTTTTGGACATTTCGGAATCTAACCGACGTATCGGAAGCCAATTACCACCGAGGAACCCTCCCGTTGTCGGACAACTCGCAGCCATCTGTTTTAGTTATCGATGAAGAACCCTCCCTAGCTAGTACGTACCGCATGTTGCTGGAGGATCAAGGTTATCGGGTAGCCACCTGTGACTCGTATGATTGCGGCCGCAAACGGCTCAGGCAGCAGGCATGGGACGCAACCCTCATCGAGATGGAACTCGGCAGGAGCAGGGCAGGGTTGAAACTGGCGCAAGAGGCCAAGGAACTGGACCAGGCTCCGCTGGTTATTCTTTCCACCGGGCATCCGACGGTGGAGGCTCTGCGCCAGGCGCTGCAACTCCGCGTGGACTACCTGCTGATGCGTCCCGCAGAGGCAGAAGAGATGACCCGTTTCCTGCAACGGGAACTTGCCAGACGGGAAGCCCTAAGAGAGCGTGAAGTCCGGCGAAGGGCAGAGGAATAAAGACCCCCGGCCCTCTCCCCTGCTCACCGCGATCTCCAAAAGAAATCCAGCCCGAACACCACACTCCGCCCTGGCATCACGACCCCCGGGATCTCCTGGTAGTCTGTGTCGCTGATGTTTGCCAAGGCGAGATGTGCGGCAACATGATGGAACTCGCGCACCAGGGCGGCGTCCCAAATCGCATAAGGGTCGCTCTGATATCGATCGATGACTCCGAGCCTGGTGCGAGCGATGAATCTGCCCGGCAGGTTCCCATTCCACGCGAGCACTGCATCGTGTCTGGGATAGTTGAATGCATATTTAGTCTGCAGTCCGGCCAAAGTCTTTTGAGATCCGTAAAGCGCGGTGTAGGAGATCTCCACATGCTGTTGGCCGGATAGGCGCAAGTCCACCGATCCTTCCACCCCGGTGAAATTCAGGTGCTGAAGATTCTCGGCATGATAGACATTGGGAATGGAAGGCGAGCAGGTTGCGCCCGGAGGCAGTTGGTCGGCGGGAATGCCGCTGCACACCCGCGTGACGTAGTCGATGACGTTCCCATCGCGCCGCTCGAACAGCGTCACCTCGCCTTTCCATCGGCTGCTCGGAATCCACAACAGCCCGCCTTCCATGTCCCACGCCTCCTCAGGTCCCAGCTTGGGATTCCCGAAGTTTGCCGGATCGTGATATTCCCAATCGGTGTAGCTGGGAAGCCGGAATGCCCGGCTGACACTTCCTTTCAGCTTCAGCGTGGATGTGAGCCATGCCCCGGCGGCGAGGGTAGGATTGAACTCTCCGTGCGATCGGCTGAAAATTTCCTCGCGCGCGGCCAGGGAAAATGAGAATCGTTTCAGCGCCCGCACATCGTAGTCGAGGTAAACTGCTCCCCGGCTGCGATCGTGATTTCCCAGGTTGTTGCTCTCGATGTCTTCGTGAATACCTTCCGCCCCGAAGAACAAAGTGGAATTCTGCGAAACCTTTTCGTGTCGGCGAATTCCCGTTTGCCAGCTGCGATCGATGTGGTTGTTCTCGTAAACCGAGGGATTGTCGCGAAGAAGAACAAATTCGTCGGTGTGTCGCCGGAAGGCAAAATCAAGTTCGGTGTTGCTCCCAAGAGGCTGCTTGAAAGCCAGAAACCACGACTTCGTGCGTTCCCATGAATTGAACGGGCCGTAGAACTGGTCCGCTCCGTACGGTTTGTCTGCGTAGGCGAGCAGGAGCAGCGACCGCCCGAGCTTGGTCTGAAGCCCTGTACTTCCGAAAAATGTCGCGCTGCGATAGTCCCGGTCCGGACGGAAACCGCTCGAGAAATCTCTTTCCGCATCGATTTGAGCGTCAAGTTTTCCCCACATCACCGATGCCGACCCGTACTGCTGATTCACGCCAAAGTTCCCCACTCCCGCACCAACGCGAATATCGGATTGCTCAGGCTGCCCGGTGATGACGTTCACCGATCCCGCCATTGCGTCGGCTCCATATAGGGCTGATCCCGCTCCGCGCAGGACTTCAATTCGCCCCACAGCTGCGGCAGGCAGGGGAAGATCCATGTCGTGATGCCCGGTTTGCACATCATCCATGCGGAATCCATCGAGCAGCACCAGTGTTTCCCCGAATCCTGATCCGCGAATCGAGAGATCGCCCTGAACATTATTGGGGGCCCGCTGACGCAGATCGACCGATGGAACTAGTTCGAGCAAATACACCCAGCTGTTGTAAAGATTTTGCTGCGGGCCGGCTTCGACCACGGTTACGGAGCGGTCGATTTCATTTTCTGGGGTAGGAGTGAATGTGCCGGTAACGACGACGGTCTCATCCGGACGGTTGACTTTTTTCGCATCTGCAGACCCAGAAACTTCTTGAGCAAAAGCATTTGCGACGGTTAGAAACAGAACAGTGCCAAAGCAGCAAACGTGCGAACCTTGCAATCATTCCTCCGCAAAATGGTTTATCTAACAACCGTTCTTGTTTTTCCGACATGGTTAAGAGAAACAACTCAGATTACATGCCGAATTCCGGATGTATGCAAACCGAATTTTTTGTCTTACCGTTCACAATTCCACAGCCTCAGCGGTTTATCATGAATACACACCCGCCACTAAGGATGTGCAGCCGTTTGGTTGTTGCGTCAGTGTGGCCACACCATTGACGAGAAGTTAAGGAGTAGAAACATGCCAAGAGCCAAGACCCCTCGCACACCAAAGACCAAGGCCGAGAAAGTTGAAAACAAAGTGCTGCAGATGCCGGAAACTGTTGCCGCCGCAAACGGGAATGGCCATGGCAATCACTCGGCAGCAGATATCCAAGCTGAAATTCGGCGCCGCGCCTATGAACTCTACGAAAGCCGCGGATACGCCGACGGTGGGGCCGAGCAGGATTGGATTCAGGCCGAACGTGAAGTGCTCGCGCGTGAGTCAAAGAAACACACTGCCTGATTGCTCTCGCCCGGGAAGCCTAGGGCGGTGTCATCGTGCATCGCAGCCCTTGGTGCGCTTGCGCCCTCGCTTGTGCACCCATGCGGAGTGCAATTCCGCCAGTCCGTCATTGGACTGGCCGGGGCCTGCTAGGATCCTCCCCCTCGCATTTGCTTGCAGGCTAGCCTGTCTGAAACAATGATTTATTCACCATGCCTCAGATTGGTAGTTTTTTGTTGCTCCTTGCCCTCGCCCTGAGTGGCTATTCCTTCGTATTCGGTTTGGTCGCTCTCATCCGGCGCGACCCTGCCTTCGTCTTGATCGGGGAGACGGCGCGCCGAGCTGGCGTCGCCTCTTTCGTAGCGGTTTTGTTCGCGGCCGCAATCCTGGTTCATGCCGCTTTCACGAACGATTTCTCCGTCGCCTACATCTACCAGCACAGCAATCGCGACCTCCCGGCGGCATATAAGTTCGCGACCCTGTGGTCGGGCCAGGAAGGCTCTTTGCTTTTTTGGTCTTTGTTGCTCTCCGGTTATGGATTTGTTCTGCGCCTTCGCCATAGGACGGACGAGCGGCTGTTCGCTCATGCGTCGGTGATCATGGCAGGGGTTCAAGTTTTTTTCTTTCTCTTACTGAACTTTGCCGCCCGCCCGTTCTCCATGACTCAGGGCCAGATCCCGCTCGATGGCGCCGGCTTGAATCCGCTGCTGCAGTATCCGGAAATGGTGATTCACCCGCCCATGCTTTATCTGGGATATGTCGGCTTCACCGTCCCGTTTGCCTTTGCCCTCGGCGCCCTGATCATGAAGTATCCCGGCGACAAGTGGATTCATATTACGCGCCACTGGACCATGATCACCTGGGGTTTCCTGTCCTGCGGAATCGCACTGGGCGCGCACTGGGCCTACTATGTTCTCGGATGGGGTGGCTATTGGGGCTGGGACCCGGTTGAGATCGCCTCGTTGCTTCCTTGGTTGACCGGTACCGCATTCCTGCATTCGGTGATGATGCAGGAAAAACGTGGCATGCTGAAAACCTGGAATATGTGGCTGATCTTCATCACCTTCGGCCTCTGCATTTTCGGGACGTTCCTGACCCGCAGCGGTGTGGTGAGTTCTGTTCACGCCTTCGCGCAATCTTCGATCGGAAATTGGTTCATTGGTTTTCTTGCGGTCATCGCCGCTACCTGCGTCTTCTTCTATCTCTACAACCATTCCTACCTGCGCACCGAGCACCGCTTGGAATCCCTGGTTTCCCGTGAGTCAAGCTTCCTCTTTAATAACGTTCTGTTCCTACTGATCTGCCTGGTGGCCTTGAGCGGAACTCTGTTCCCGATCTTCTCGGAGTGGATACAAGGCCACAAAGTCACGGTCGGCCCTCCCTACTTCAACAGCGTGACCGTGCCCTTCGCACTGCTGTTGCTGCTTTTGACTGCAGTCGGTCCCCTTCTCGCTTGGCGCAAGACGTCTCTGGAAAGCCTGAAGCGTAACTTCCTTTGGTCAACCATCGGCGCGCTTTTAATAGGGATCATTCTGATTGCGACCCCCGCTTCCTGGGGTCCACCTTTCGGGCTTCGGCCGAGGGACGATCTTGGATATTTCTACTCTTTGTTAGCAGCCATTCTGGCGGCGCTGGTGATTCTCACGGTCTTTGCGGAGTTCCTCCGTGGAGGCAGAGTCATCTCTCGCCACACGGGAAATAATCTGCTGACCTCGATCTTGCAACTTGGCCATCGCAACACTCGCCGTTATGGCGGTTATGTTGTCCACATTGGCGTGGCGCTGGTTTTTATCGGTGTTCTGGGAACGCCAATGAATCGTTCGGCTGAAAAAGAGATGGGCTACGGAGACACCATCCAAATCGGCCCTTATCTCTTGACCAGCCGCTCCTACACCCAGGAAGAGACACCGAACTATACCGGCGACAAAGCAATCATCGACGTGACCAAAGACGGCGAACCCGTCACCACCCTGTATCCCGAGAACCGCATGTTCACTGCCACCCAGCAACCGCAGCACGTGCCTTCGGTTCACTCGCTGCTTCGCGGTGATTTGTACGTGGTCTTCGAAGGAAAAAATCCAGAGACCGGCCGGCCAATCATCAAGGCGCATCTGAACCCGCTGGTTCCTTGGCTGTGGCTTGGAGTTCTCGTCATGCTTCTCGGCACCGTGTTGGCTCTGTTCCCGAATGCGCCGCCGATTCGAGCGGTTGCGCCGTCCACGGTTCGGGCGGTGGTACATGCTCCGGCGGGAGCAGGTGATTAATGCGACTTCGATTCAGTCGCGCCAATTTCCTGCGAATGTCCGCTGTTTTGGTTCTGGGCGTGTTTCTGTTGGGGGCGAGTGATGATTCCTCGCGCCTGGACCGGCTTGGCCACCGCATGATGTGCGTGTGCGGTTGCAGTCAGATTCTGATGGAATGCAATCACGTCGGCTGCACCTATTCCGAAACCATGCGTCAAGAATTATCGTCTGCCATCGATGCCGGCAAAAGCGACGACGACGCGATTCTGGCCGGATTCGTTGAGAAGTACGGAACGACCGTACTCGCCGCGCCCACGCACTCCGGTTTTGATCGGGTTGCGTGGTTCATGCCGCTCGTTTTGCTCATCGTGGGAGTTGGAGGCTGCGTGTGGATTGTCCACGTGTGGCACAGACGTCACGCCACCGCACCGGCTGCCGCGCCCGCCGGGCTGGGCGCTGATGAGCTGAACCGCTTCCGCGACCAGGCACGCAAGGAGACTGACCTGTGACGCTACTGGTTTGCGGAGTCCTCACATTGGTTGCCCTGTTCTACGTCTTCTATGTCCCCCTGAATCTCCGTGTCGGCCCGGAGCAGACCCGTGCCGCATTCCTGCGGGAGCGCAAAGAGGCGGTATACGAGAACCTGCGCGATCTGAATTTTGAGTACAAGGCCGGCAAGGTTCCCGACGCCGACTACGCCAGCATGAAGCAGTCGCTCGAAGACGAAGCCGCCGCCATTCTGGCCGAAATCGAGCGTCTCGAACCGCAAGGTACTTCGGCGTGAGGGAAAGGAAAAATTTGAGTATCCACGATCTTCGTCCACGAAACTGGCTTCTCGCAGTCGCTCTGGTCGCGGCGTTGTCCACACTCTCGAGCGCGACGACCCTCAGCGGGAACGTAACGAACGGCACCACCGGGAAGCCCTCGGTCGGTGACCAGGTGATTCTGATCAAGCTTGCCGCCGGGATGGACGAAGTAGCTCACCAGAAGACCGATTCGCAAGGCAAGTTCACTTTCAATATTGAAAACGGCAACTCACCTTATCTGGTTCGTGCCATTCACCAGGGCGTGACCTACCACGCGGCCGCGCCTCCGGGAACCATTACCGTGGAACTCAAGGTGTACGACGCGGCGCCCAAACTCGACGGCATCACGGTGGTTGCGGATCTCATGTACTTGCAGGCCGGCCAAGGGAAGCTCGGGATCACTCGTGTCTTCGCGGTGGATAACTCTTCCCAGCCGCCGCGCACCCTCATGAACGACGCTCCCTTCGAGTTTTACGCGCCCGAGGGTGCTGAGATTGACGAAGCTCAGGCCCAGACTTCCGGCGGACAACCCGTGAACGTGTCTCCGACTCCGCAAGCGGACAAGGGGCGCTACGGCTTCGGCTTCCCGCTTCGGCCGGGGCAGACCCAGTTCCAGGTGACGTATCATCTGAACTACTCCGGCAAGACCACCATCGATCCCCGCCTGATCTACCCGCTCGAGCACTTCGTGGTCATTCTTCCGAAGTCCATCACCTTCACTCCCTCGCAGACCGGCATATATCAGACCCAAACCGCGCCCAAGCAACCGGACGCCATTGCCGCCATCGCCAGCAACGCCAAGCCGGGCCAGAAGCTCTCATTCGACATCTCCGGCGAAGGTACGTTGCAGGGCCAGGACCAGGAGGCTGCCTCAGGTGGGGGGAACGGTGAAGCCAGGCCCGGTGGAGGACTGGGCACTCCAATTGAAGCGCCCGATCCTCTCGACAAGTACCGGGGTTACATTCTCGGCGCCTTTGCAGTGATTCTGGTGGCTGGTGCTGCCTTCATCGTGGTTCGGGCTCGCTCGGTGGAAGTGACAGGAGGAAGATCGAGTCCCGCCTCCCATGCGGCGGGCGCCGGAACCCCTGCTTCCTCTGCCTCTGCCGGTTCGCACCCTATCCTGTCCGGTCCCCAACCATTGGGCCATTCTTCCATGCTTCTGCAGGGGCTCAAGGAGGAGCTGTTCCAGTTGGAACTCGAGCACAAGCAAGCCAAGATCTCCGACGAGGATTACGCCAAGAACAAGGCCGCCCTAGACCAGACTCTGGCCCGTGTCCTTAAGCCGAGGAGCTGAATTTATCCAAGCGGGCGGGGAGTTGCCCTTCTTGCATTCTGCCGAAGCGTCGCTTCACTTCGGCCAATTTCAAAATTCTCCCGCCTTCCTTTATCCTGTTGCATCAAGATTTCCGTTGAGAGAACTCCAATGAGACTGATCCGCTTCGGTGATCCCGGGAAAGAACGTCCCGGACTGCTCTTACACGACGGCACGCGCATCGATGCCTCCAATTTCGGCTCCGACTACAATGAGGGATTTTTTGCGAACGATGGCCTCCATCGCCTTCGTGATTGGTCGGCGAAGAACGCTGCTTCAGCGCCGCGCGTGAGCCCGGATACTCGCCTAGGCCCTCCCATTTGCCGTCCCAGCAAGATTGTCTGCATCGGGTTGAATTTTCGCGACCACGCCGCCGAAACGGGCGCTAAGATTCCCGTCGAGCCGGTGATTTTCTTCAAATCCACCACCGCCCTTGTCGGCCCCAACGACTTGCTCATGATCCCCAAAGGGGCGGATAAAGTCGACTGGGAAGTCGAGTTCGCCATCATCCTTGGCAGGCGTGTGAACTATGTCGCGAAACCGGAAGCCCTCGATTATGTCGCCGGATATGCCCTGCACAATGACTCTTCCGAACGCGGTTTTCAGAAAGACCGAGGCGGTCAGTGGGTAAAAGGGAAGAGTTGCGACACCTTCGCCCCCCTCGGGCCCTTCCTTGCCACCCCTGAAGAAGTCCCCGATCCCGGCAATCTCAAAATGTGGCTCAAGGTCAACGGGGTCACGCGCCAGAACAGCTCGACGGCCAACATGATTTTCGACCCTGCCTTTCTAGTGTCCTATGTGAGCCAGTTCATGAGCTTGCTTCCGGGAGACGTGATCAGCACGGGCACTCCCGCAGGTGTCGCTCTCGGGATGAAGACGCCTGAATACCTTAAGCCCGGCGACGTCGTGGAGCTTGGAATCGACAGCCTCGGGGAATCGCGCCAGCAAGTGGTTGCGTTTTCCGAAGCGCTTTACGCCACCGCTCGATAGAACCATGCGCATCGACGCTCACCAGCATTTCTGGTGCTACAACCCGCACGAATACAACTGGATCGATGACTCCATGTCCGTCCTTCGCCGCGACTTCCTGCCCGCGGACTTGAAACCCGAACTCGGGGCGGTTGGTTTCGACGCCTGCGTTACGGTCCAGGCGCGACAAACGCTCAAGGAAACCCGGTGGCTCTTAGAACTCGCCGAGGGCGCGCCTTTCATCGCAGGCGTCGTGGGCTGGGTCGACCTCTGCGCCGAGAATGTCCGCGATCAACTTGGGGAATTCTCACAGAACCCTAAGTTCTTAGGGGTTCGCCATATCGTGCAGGCGGAAGCCGATGACCGATTCCTCCTCCGCCCGGATTTTCTGCGCGGCATAGCATCTCTTGCAGAATTCAATCTCACCTATGACATTCTGATTTACCCGCGTCACCTGCCGGTTGCGATCGAATTCGTCGAGCGCTTCCCGAAACAGCGGTTTGTTCTCGATCATCTGGCAAAGCCTTTCATCAAGGCACGCACTATCGAGCCCTGGGCCTCGCACATCCGTGAATTGGCAAAGTTTCCCAACGTCTTCTGCAAGCTCTCTGGGATGTTGACCGAAGCCGACTGGAAATCATGGGAACCTGCGCATTTCCGACCGTATCTGGAGACCGCGCTCGATGCCTTCGGGCCCAGCCGGCTGATGATCGGCTCCGACTGGCCGGTGTGCAAGGTTGCAGGATCGTACCGGCAAGTTATGACGCTCGTGACCGGCTTTCTAGGGAATGACTCAAGTGAGGTTGTGGACTCGATTCTCGGTTCGAGTGCGCAGAGATTCTGGCGCTTACCGCGCACCCCGGCCATGGTTTGAGTCCAGCCCAAGCCGCCGGACGGAGAAAACTGTAACTTTAACGTTTAAGGGTTGGATTTCCTGGCGGCCTCATCATTTAGAATCTTTCCTTCACCATGCCACGCGTCCTCGAACTTGATTCCCGCGACAATGTTCTGATCGCGCTGGAGAATCTGAAAAAGGGAGAGACGATCTCTCACCGCAATGTCCAAATCACCTTAGCGACCGATATTCCTGCGAAACAGAAATTTCCGACGAACGATCTTTCGCTAGGTGACAGCGTAATCATGTACGGAGTCCTGGTGGGCAAGGTTTTCAAGCCGGTCGAACGTGGAGAATTGCTCAGCACGGGCAATCTCAGCCACGAAGCTGCGCCTTACCATGAGCATTCTGGCGAATATGGTTGGACTCCGCCAAGCACGTCCCCCTGGATGAATCGCCAGTTCCTCGGCTACGTGCGGCCGGATGGCCAGGCAGGCACGCGCAACTATTGGCTCGTCATACCGCTCGTTTTCTGTGAGAACCGCAACATTCTGAATCTTAAACAAGCGTTCGAAGAAGAACTGGGATTTGCGCGGCCGCAGGTTTACCGGAGACAGGTGGCGGAACTGGCCAAGGCGTATCGCGAAGGGAGAACACTGACCGGGCCGGGGGCACACCTGACAGAGCAGCAAGGTGTTCCCGCCGAACGGGTGTTTCCCAATGTCGACGGAATCAAGTTTCTTCTGCACGAGGGTGGCTGCGGCGGTACCAGGGAGGATTCGAACAATCTTTGCGGCCTGATTGCGGGCTACTTGCATCACCCGAATGTGGCAGGAGGCACGGTGCTGAGTCTTGGCTGCCAAAATGCGCAGGTCGACATCCTGCGCGAGCAGCTGGCGCACCGCAATCCCAAGTTCAGCAAGCCCCTGGCCATCCTTGAGCAGCAGAAAAGCGGTTCGGAGATGGCCATGCTCTCTGAGGCCATCGAGCGCACCTTCGCAGGACTTGCCGAGGCCAACAAAGCCCAGCGCACTCCAGCGGATATTTCGAAGCTCTGCGTTGGTCTGAAGTGCGGGGGGTCAGACGGGTTTTCCGGGATCTCAGCCAATCCTGCGATCGGTCACACCTCAGATCTGCTCGTTGCCCTCGGCGCACGCACTCTTCTTTCGGAATTCCCCGAGCTATGTGGAGTCGAGCAGAACCTGATTGATCGCGCCGTATCCTCCGACGTTGCCGACCGCTTCATCCACCTCATGCGCGAGTACGAGAAACGCGCTCATGCCGTGAAAGCGACCTTTGCCTTCAATCCGAGTCCCGGCAATATCCGCGACGGTCTCCTCACGGATGCCATGAAATCGGCAGGTGCAGCAAAGAAGGGAGGCACTGCCCCGGTCTCGAGCGTGCTCGATTACCCGGAGTATTCAACCCAAGCCGGCCTTACGCTCCAGTGCACCCCCGGCAACGACGTCGAATGTGTGACCGCACAGGTCGGCGCCGGTGCAAGTGTTGTGCTTTTCACCACCGGGCTGGGAACGCCCACCGGTAATCCGATCGCTCCGGTCGTGAAGCTCTCAACCAACACGCAGCTCTCTCAGCGCATGCCCGATATCATCGACTTCGACGCTGGTCCTATTGTTGCCGGCGGAGCGAGCATCGAGAAGATTGGTGAGCAAATTCTCGACCTTGTTCTTCAGGTCGCCAGCGGAGAGGTGCGCACCAAAGCCGAAGTGAATAATCAGGAGGATTTCATTCCCTGGAAACGGGGAGTTTCCCTCTGAGCGGGGAAGGCATGGCATCAGCCAACGAGTTTCGAGTGGACGGCAAAACCGCCGTGATCACGGGCGCAGGCAGCGGTATCGGCCGCGCGATTGCCCTCAAGCTTGCGGCGAATGGCGCTGCCGTTTACTTGTTGGACCTAAATCTTTCCCAAGCCGAATCCGTCGCCGCGGAGATCAAAAACCAGGGCGGCAATGCGACTGCCTGCCCCTGTGACGTCAGTGACCACTCCCAAACCGTTGCCACCTTTCAGAAACTGTGCGCGGCCGTGCGCATCCACATCCTGGTAAACAACGCAGGTATTTCACAAATCGGCAATATCGAAAACACCGCCGAAGCTGACTTCGACCGCATCGTTCGGGTTAACGTGAAGGGGTACTACAACTGTATTCATGCCAGCATCGGCCATATGAAAGCGAACGGTGGCGGGGTCATCCTGAATATGGCGTCGGTCGCGGGGTCAGCGGGGCTTGCCGACCGTTTCGGTTACTCGACCAGTAAAGGCGCGGTGATTGCCATGACCTACTCGGTTGCGAAAGACTATGTGGCTCACGGCATCCGTTGCAATTGCATTTCGCCGGCGCGTGTGCACACACCTTTTGTGGATAGCTACTTGAGCAGGAACTACCCGGGGCACGAGCAGGAGATGTACCAGAAACTCGCGGCAACTCAGCCAGTCGGCCGTATGGGCGAACCCGAGGAGGTTGCGTCACTGGCGTTGTACCTGTGCTCAGATGCAGCAGCGTTCATCACAGGTGCCAATTATCCGATCGATGGCGGCTTTTTGAATCTGCACGGCTGACGGGAATTGCCAACTCCCGCGGTTCAAGCTATGACGAGATGGGAGTCAGTCGAACGGTTGTGACGAGCAGCGAAACGAAATGGATCTTGAACTCAAAGACAAAGTTGTCCTGATCACCGGAGGCGCGAAAGGCATTGGAGCGGCGATCTCGCGTGCTGTTTGCGCTGAGGGAGCGATCCCCATCATCCTTGACCGAGATGCCGACGCTGCCCACGAACTTCATCTCGAGTTATCCCCCAGTGGGATTCTTGTCACGGAGCTTTCGACGGCGGAAAATTGCCGCAACGCTGTCGGCGAAGTCATCGCGCAGTTCGGCCGTCTGGATGCTCTGGTCAACAATGCTGGCGTAAACGACGGTGTCGGCCTGGAGAAGGGAAGCCCCGAGAAGTTTGTGGAATCGCTTGAGCGCAATCTGCTCCACTACTACAACATGGCACATTACACGCTGCCATACCTGAAGACTGCGCACGGCGTGATCGTGAACATTGCCTCGAAAACGGCTTTGACCGGACAGGGCAATACCTCCGGCTACATCGCCTCCAAAGGCGGAATCCTGGCACTCACGCGCGAGTGGGCTGTCGAACTGCTGCCCTACAGCATGCGCGTGAACGCCGTCATTCCGGCGGAAGTGATGACGCCCCTCTACCGAAGGTGGCTCGACACGTTTCCGAATCCACAGGAGAAACTGCAATCGATCGTTGCCAAGATTCCTTTCGAAAAACGAATGACACTGCCGGAAGAAATCGCTGCTATGGTGGTTTTTCTCCTGTCGCCTCGCGCTGGACATATTACCGGACAGCATCTCTTTGTGGATGGAGGCTACGTTCACCTGGACCGCGCTCTAACCTGACTATGCCGAACACTCGCCGCTATTGCCTCACACTCGACCTGAAGAGCGATCCCGCGCTGATTGCCGAGTACCGCAAATATCATGAGAAGATCTGGCCCGAAATCACCCAGAGCATTAAGGATGCCGGGATCGAGGACATGGAAATCTATCTCCTCGGCACGCGCATGTTCATGATCATCGAAGTGAACGATAGCTTCTCATTTCAACACAAGGCCACGGCTGATCGTTCGAACCCCAAGGTTCAGGAATGGGAACAGTTGATGTGGAAGTTTCAGCAGGCTCTGCCGCAAGCCATGCCGGGCGAAAAGTGGCTGCGCATGGAACGCATTTTTAAGCTGGAATAGTTGATATTCCGTCGGTACATTCCAAGTTTGTCTTGGGCTGCCAAGGGCGTTTTAGCCCCTGCTCCGAATAATGCTGGAGAGAATGATGGTTGGAACTCAGTACTATTCCGCCTGGTTTCTGATCTCCAACTCTTTTAGTAACTGCTCGGCGGAGTCCATCCGGGTACGCAATTTCTGAAGAGATTCCCTCATCGCATTGATCTTCTCATTTAACCCCCGCTGTCCGGCGAGCGCCAGCACCGACGTACTCTGGTCAAAGGCTGCGCTCGATGCATCCAGCAGAAACCGCATGGAGCCGGCGTGAGGCTTCCACAAGTGCGCGGAATTCTGTTTCTGCCGAAGTTCTTCGAGCTCGGTGCTCGTTCGCGCAATCAATGCCACGATTCTCGATAACGCCCGCGCATACTCTCCGCGGAAGCTCTTTTCGTCCCAATACTCTGCCCCGCAAGCGTCGGCCTCGACCGGCGACAAAGTCAGGTTGAATGAACGCATCGGAACCACTTGCCGCGACTTGGCCTCCGCGGCCTTCACGAAGACTCGAATGGAATCGTCCACACTGCGCAGCTTGCCTTCCTCGAGTTGCGCGTCATAAAGCCTTGCAGGTTCTGCCGCAGCAGCCTGGCCGCCCAGGAATCCGCGCGCCGGAAGCTTTTTCGGCGCCGCAGGCGCCGAGGCGGCGGCGGATGGAGGTACATCGAATCTCGGCATCTGGGGTGCTGGATTCCCCAGAAATCGCGGCGGGATCGGTCCACTCCGTTGAGGTTCCTCGCGATGTTCGGCATCTTCGACTGGCGCGGCGGCTTCCGTGGGATGCTTCTCCTTTTTTGCCGGAGCCGGCGCTTCCTCAATCTCTTCGTGATGTTTCTGCCTGTGCAAGGCCTTGCCGGACTTCCGCTGATCGACTGCCTTCTTCACCTTAGACACGCGTCGGAACTTTTCCTGTCCCGCCGTATAGTCGGCTTTGAGAATCTCGCTCTCTTCGATCATCGAGAGGTGCTGTACCGTAACTTTGCCCTCAACTGGGCTGGTAACGTCGCCACCTTCTTTATGTACCTCTTCGGCGAAGCTCTTCAATTCTTGCGTGGTCGCGCGGAACAACTCTTCCAGCTTCTTCCCGATCGCGGCGTTATAGGGACCGATCGTCGCGAGCACCCCCGGATGATAGAAGCACGTTCCAAATGCTTGTTTCAGATCACGGCCCTTTTGCACGAGACCCGCATCGGTGAGAGCCTCCAGGGTGGTATAAGTCTCCAGTTCCTCACGCAAGGCATCGAATTCGCCCAGGATCGGAACGTATTCTTCCGGCATCTCAGGAGCTTCCGCGTCGGCCAGAATTTCGATTAAGGCGATTTCAAACGGCGGGATCGGGACCACCCCATCCAAGGTGTAGCCGTGCCTCTCCCACTGGCCGGGAACTCGCGGGTTGCGATAGAGGAAAGTCGCCACGAAATCTGCCTTGTCGCGGTCCACATCGGTCGCCGCTTTCTTGCGGGCGTAGTAGCGAAGTAAGGTCTCCGCGATTTCAGGGTCCACGTCAGAGGTCAAAGAGTGCCGCAGCATCGACGGCGTGACTGCCAAGTCGAGCAGCTTCAGCCAACCGCGTAAACGAGCCAGAGGGTCGGGGAAGTGCTGGTCGAGTTCGCCCAGTGACATCAGGTGTAGGTCAGGCGGTAGGGGTACGGGCTCCTGAACGGACTCCGGCAACAGCTTCCGATAGAAGCCAAAAACAGTCTCTACGATGGCGAGTTCAAATTTTGAATCCTCAGCCAATCTTTTCCGACCCCTTCGACTTGGAGGGACTTGCAGACAGATATCGAGAATTCTAGTGAAAGCCCCATCGAAAAGGGTCATTTTGCTGCGGCAAACCTGTTACCAAAGTGATCGGTCGCCGGTTCTATCTCGTTGATTCGTCGACCGCGGGCAGGTTTTCTTGGTGATTGCAACGGAGAGGCCGTCCCGGGCAGACTTTCAGCCGCAGCGCAGGGGGTAGAAAGGCGCATCGAGCCCGGCCCTGCCGAAGCCGCGAACGATGGGGGAGAACTTCTTGGCTAGCGGCGCTCAGAGGTGCCGGTTTGGTTCTTTCCAGGGCTCAGTCGTGGGGCGAGTCAGGGGAGCCATTCTAGCCTAAGGTATCATCGCAAATGGAATGGAAGGCTCTCGCGTATCGCACTACCGAATCTTGCATCATCTAAGTTCCGGCGGGATGGGCGAGGTGTACGTTGCCGAGGACGAGAACCTTCGCCGAAAAGTGGCGATAAAGTTCATCCGTAATGGCGTGGCCGACAGCGCCAGCCGGCGCCGCTTCGAACGCGAGGCCCAGGCCGCATCGGCTCTCAGTCATCCCAACATCTGCACCATTTTTGAGGTCGACGAGCACGATAGCCAGCCGTTCCTAGTCATGGAGTTGCTCGACGGAGGGGACCTTCGTCAGGTTTGCCCCTCCTCTGGACTCGAAATCTCCAAGCTCCTCAGGTGGGCCATTCAGATTGCCGATGCCCTGGCCGCCGCGCACTCGAATGGCATTATCCACCGCGACATCAAGCCAGCGAACATCTTCATCACTAAACGCGGAGATGCCAAGATTCTCGACTTCGGCCTGGCCAAGCAGACCGAATCCGCTTGGCAGGGCTCTGCGGAAACTGCCAGCATCGACCTTTCTCAGACTGGTACGATGCTGGGCACCGCGGCGTATATGTCTCCCGAGCAAGCGCGCGGCGAATCACTCGATGGCCGTTCCGATCTATTTTCCTTCGGCACGGTGCTTTACGAGATGGCGACCGGCAAGCATCCCTTTGACGGCCCCACCCCAGCCGTTATTTTCAGCGCGATTCTGAACGGAACTCCTCAGCCACCCTCCCAGATCCGGAAGGACCTGCCCCCTCAACTCGAATCAATCATTGAGAAGGCGCTCGCGAAAGATCGAAGGCTCCGCTACCAAGGCGCCGACGAAATGAAGGCGGACTTGTTGCGCCTCGAACGAGAGTTGGAATCTGGGAGTGCCCGACGACTAGATGCGCCGGCCCGCTCCATCCACCGTCCCCTTCGAATTGCGTCAGCGTTGAGCATAGTTATTCTGGCTGGCTGGATAGCCTGGTTTTTCCTGACCCAGAAGGAACCGGCTCAAAGCGTCTCCCGTCATACCACTATTGCAGTCTTGCCATTTCAAAACGCGGGTCACGATCAAAAGCTTGACTACCTGTCCACCGCCCTCCCGGACGAGATCATCACCATGCTCAGCTACGCGCCTTCCCTGAGCGTTCGTCCCTTCAGCATGTCCCAGCAATTCACGGGCTCGACCGCCGATCCGAGCGAGGCCGGACGCCAGCTTCGAGTGGCGCACGTTGTCACCGGGCATTTTCTGACGCATGACAATCGCCTAGCCATTACCTTCGAGGCCATCGAAATGGCAAAGCAGGAGGTGGTTTGGCGTGCATCTCTCGACCTGGCAATTGCAGACGTTCTGAAACTGCGGGAAGACGTCTCGGCGATGCTTGAAAAAGGATTGCTCCCATCGCTCGGAGTTCTCCCTGGCCAACTGTCGGTCACCAAACCAAAGAGCCAGCAGGCCTACGATCTTTATCTTCGCAGCGAAGATAGTGCCTATGGCATCGAGAACAACAAGGACGCCATCTCCCTGCTCGAGCGCTCGGTTGCACTTGATGCGGGATACGCGCCCGCCTGGTTTGCACTCGCCACTCATTACTACACCGAAGCCGACATGGTCGGAGGCGGGGAGGTGATGGTCAAAAAATGTGTGTCTGCCCTGGAACGAGCCCACGAACTGGATCCCGATCTTCTGAGCGCCTCGCTCTGGTTGATCGGTTTGGGCCGACGCCTTGATGGCGAGCTTGCCACGGGTTTCCATCAGTTGCAGGAACTGGCGCGGAGACGTCCTCGCCGCGCAGAGGTTCACCTTATCTTTTCCCAACTCTTGCGCTCCATCGGAGCTCTCGAAGAATCCGCCCGAGAATGTGAAATGACTCACCAGCTCGATCCGGATTTCCCCACCGACTGTTATGTTCTCTACATCTATAAGGGCGACTACGTGAAAGCGCGCCAGGAAATGGAGCGCTCTCCGGGAGAGTTCAGTTCGTTCATGCTGGGCCATCTTCTATTACGGGAAGGGAAGGTTGACGAGGCGCTGCCGAAACTGGAACTCGTTCCTGCCGGCAGCAACTACGATGTGGTCCATGGCTGCTGGCAAAACTCGGCGAACGCCAAGTGCGTTGCTCTGGTTTCCAAGTCCGAGTCCGAATTCCTCCTTTTACCCGATACCGATGCTTGGTATTTTGGAGCGGCGCTATTTGCCCGCTTGAACCAGAAGGGGCCCGCCATGCGGCTCTTATCCACCGACACCAAGCATAACTTTTGCATTTACCCGGCTGTCGATCACGATCCCATGTTCGACATGATCCGCCAAACGCCTGATTTCGTTGCGGCACGCCAGGCTGGCATTGAATGCCAGCAACGCTTTGTCACTTACTCGAAGGTTCGGATCGACTAAGGTTGGCGCTCGGTCCCCCCTCTCCGGGGAACCTTAGTAACCTGTTACCTTTCTTCATTTCGGTATTAACTCTCGGCAACGTAAAAGTTGTTGTGCACCAAAAACTCGCGGTGTATAGTTCTCCGCACAGAAAATGAGCTGGTTAACAACTGCCACATTCTGTCGCCTGCTTGCTTCGTCCGATTAGTACTCGCGCCTCGTCGAGTCACCGTTCTTACTCAGGTGTACCATGCCGACTACGGATCGCCGTCATTCGCCCCGCGTCCATCTCGATCAACTTGCCTATCTCAACATTGAACCGGAAAACGGCGGCATTGTTCTGAATGTTTCCGATGGGGGACTATGCTTTCGCTCCATGGCCCCCATCCAGCCGGACGGACCGCTTCGCTTTTCTCTGCAGGAACCCAATCGCAAAATCAGTATTTCTGGCGAACTGGTGTGGACCGACGAAGTCAACAAGAGTGGGGGGGTGCGTTTCAACGCTCTCACCAAAGAGGCTCGCGATCGCATTTGCGATTGGACTCTGCGGGCTGACCCATCTCCCCGAGCAGGGTCGACTTTGGGAGCTGCTTTGCTCAAGGCCTTGCCATCTCCGGAAGCCCGCCGGATCGCTCGCTCTGTTAGCCCCGCGATTGCGTGGTGGAAATCCGGCCGGCGGGTCAAGGTGAGTGGATTCACGCGCGGCCTAGCAGTTGGATTCCTAGTGTCGCTGAGCGCGTTTTCAGTGCTGCTCTTTTCCTACCAACACCGCGCCGATTTTGGTGAGTCCCTGATTCGTATCGGGAAGCGCTTGGCAGGGAAGCCTGATTCAGAGAGCGCGCCGAGGCCTGCGCCTCAGCAGATGGCTGCGGTCAGCTCTCCCAGCTCTACGCCGGCGGTCATTCCGGTCGAAGCCAAGTCCCCAATCAAGACACCCTCCCACAACGCCGCCGCTCACGCCGACGCCGAGGCGGATGACGTGACGGTTCGGTTGTTGACTCCACCTCGTCGCGCGGAGGCAGTCCCAAGCCCGGTGGTTCGCGCCCGAAGCGTGACGCCTGAAGCCAACTTGGCAGCTGCCAAAAGCTCAGAACCTGAGGCCAACCTGCAGTCACTGCACGTAACCGAGTTGTCGAACACCTCGGCTCCCCTTTTCCCTGCGACCGAAGGCCCTATCTCGATATCGAAGCCGAGTCCGCTCGCGGCCTCGGTGCACAGCGAGGTTGCGCCCTCCCTAAGCCGTTCTCCGATCGGATCGAGAGTGCAAATGTTCTTCGACCTCGGCCGATTCAAGAGAGAGCCGATGGCACAGAGCTTGCGCGAGAAGATCGCAGAACTCGGTATCGAATCAAGCGTCGTGCCTAAGCGTCGCGTTTGGGGAAACTCCTACCAGGTGCTCGCGGGACCTTACGACGACGATGATGCCGAAAGACAGATCTCTACTTCGCTCCTCTCCCACGGATACAAGCCCCGTCCCTTCGAGAGGGGCACTAGAGATTTTGCATTCCGATCGAAGGTGACCATCGACGGCTCTCCATTGCCTACCGGCAATTTTACGGTCGCTTGGGAGTCCTATATCGCTGATGCCAAGGTCAAGTTCAGTCAAGGCAACGGCCTGCTTGCCGCGGCAGATGGAAAGTGGGTGAAGCATGCGGCTAAATTCAACCAGAACGAATATGTCTATCAGGTGCAGCCTGACGGATCTCGGCCGCTGCTGGAATTGCATTTCGGAGGAATGGATCGGGCACTCGTGTTCCGAAGAGGCCAGCCCGATTGAGTTGCTGGGACCTGAGTTTCATGAACGGTAAGGTCAAGAACGTCCGTCGCGGCGCTCTTCTCTAGGCTTGGAACCGTTATATAAAGGAGGCGCTCGCGGCTTCCAGTCTTGGCCCGAACGATTGCAAAACCAAGGATGTGACGTTCATAATTCACAAGGTCGGAATTACGCTACAAAACCACCTTGGACAAATCAATCACCCGCCGAGATTTCCTGGGTTCAACGCTTCTGGCATCCGGAGCTGCCCTTGTGCTGGGCGCGAGCCCCCAAGAGCTGCTGGCACAAACCGATCCCTTCACCGGCTATGGAGGTGTTGGGGAATATAGCTCCTCTAACGGCAACACACTTCCCGTGCTGCGCGACGGCCACGCCATTCGGGATCGCCGTTACGATCCTCTCCCCAAGGACGTCATTGACACCGGCGAAATCTACGATTGCGTCATTGTCGGTGGGGGGATAAGCGGACTCGCCGCCGCGTTGTTCTTTCAGCGTCAAGCCGGTTCTGGGAGGAAGGCCTTGGTCCTTGAGAACCATCCCATTTTCGGGGGTGAGGCCAAGCAAAACGAGTTTCTCGTTGATGGCCAGCGGCTGATTGCCCACCAAGGATCGGCGATTTTTCAGCTGCAATATCCCTTCAGTTTTCTCGCGCATTTCTACGACTCCATTGGCCTGAAGGCGCCCAGGCTGAAGTATCAGAAATGGGGTGGGCCTCAGCCGGAATTGGTCCTGTCTCGCACTCCTTATGAAGCCGCCGGGCTCGAGCATGGACAGTATGGATTTTGGTTTGGCCAGAAGTTCGGGCAAAAGACTGGGCTGTGGCTGGTTGACCCCGTGGGGAAGAAGCTGGCGGATGCTCCTATCTCGCCAAAGGTGCGCGAGGAGTGGTTGCGTTGGCTAACGGGACAGACCATGCAGAAGAAGCAATTTGAGCGTCCCAGGATTGAAGGCGATGACATCTCTCGATACCTCGATTCCATCACTCTAGAGCAGCATTACATCGAGCGTTTTGGGCTCAGCCGCGACACTGTAAGGACGTTTCTCTCTCCTGTCGAAGGAGGAGGCTCTGGGCTAGGTCCCGACGCATTGTCTGCCTACTCCGACTACGCATTTGAGATGCTGCATCCGCTCGCAGACGAGACCTCCGGCACAGACCAGATGTTCCCAGGCGGAAACGCTACCATCGCGAGACTCATGGCAAAGGCTCTTATCCCCGGTGCAATCGACGGCCCTCAAGACGTCGAAAGTGTCTGTCGTAACGGCATCAACTTCATGCAGCTCGATGCCTCAGGGAACCAGGCAAGAATTCGGCTCGCTTCGACCGTAATTTCAGTCCAGCATGAGGGCAATTCGAGAAATGCCAATGCGATCAACATTGTTTATCTCAAAGAAGGCAAGCTTTATCGGCTTAAGGCCCGCTCGGCTGTTATGGCGGGAGGAAGTTGGACGAGCAAGCACATCGTGAAAGATCTGCCAGAAACGCATCGCGAAGCCTATGCCCAGTTCTACCGCTCGCCATGCATGATGGCAAATGTCGCTCTGCGTAATTGGCGCTTCCTCTACAAGATGAGGATAAGTGGCTGCCGGTGGTTTGAGGGTGTGGGCAACTACCTAGAATTACGCAAACTGGCGCTCACTGGACTGGAAAGCGAAACAATCGGTCCGGACTCGCCCGTTGTCGTCTCGTTGAAGGTCCTCTATTCTTTTCCGGGACATTCCACAGAAGAGCAGGGCAACATGGGGCGTGCGGAAATGATGCGAACTCCGTTTGCCGAATACGAAACCAGAATTCGAGACCAGTTCACCGATATGTTCAGCCCCTTCGGGTTCGACGCTCAACGCGACATTGCCGGACTCATTTTGAACCGCTGGGGTCACGCCTACCTTAGCCCGCAACCAGGATTTTTCTTTGGCAAGGAAGGTCAGCCTGCGCCCCGCGAGACCTTCCGAAAAGCACCCTTCGGCAGGATCGCGTTCGCTAATACCGACCTTGCAGGTGCGATGGATCACCGCTATTCCATCCTCGAAGCCAAACGAGCCGTCGAGCAACTCCTCGATCAGGTTCTGCAGTGATAGCGCACAAAGGGCTTAGTCACTGATTGGACTCGAAGACAGCGAAAGAATCGCGCTGAACTTCTACTATCGCGGGATTGCCCGAAGTAATGGCGAACCGCGGATAACGTTCATAAAGATTGGTAAAATGTCAGCGATCTCAAGGGGCACTTGGCTATGACCGTTCTAATGCTAGGTCGGCAGTTGGAGCTAGGTCATTACCGATCTGAGTTTCTCAAGTCTCACGGCTTCCATGTAATTTTCCCAGAGAGCAAACAAGAGGCGCTAGTTGCAATTCGAGCTGGTGCGTTCGACGCCGCAATCATCAGCTATACGTTGAGCAAAGAATCCGCCCAAGAGTTTGTTGCCTTGATCGAACAGGTCAGCCCAGACTGTCCGCTGGTTGCGATTGTGCAGCAGCCCGAGGCGCAAGCTCCCTTTCCTAGAGATGAAACTGTCTTGGACGTGGCCCCACCCAAAGCCTTACTGGAAGCACTGATTCGAATCGAGAAACGCAGACTTCAATCTGGATAAGCCCGGTTAAGGTGGTCCCAGGGGTAAACATCGAACATTTCTCGGCCCGTGGTTCAACCCCGAAACACCCAACGGGCTCCGTCCAGGCCTCGCTTTATCTCGAATCTGCTTTTGCTACCCAAAGAGAACGACTGACGTCTATTCCTCGCTGGGATAGAGAATGCTTTCGACTCCGTCCTCCAGAGGGATTGAGTTGAACCATGGCAGGGAAACCATGAGATTCAAGGAAACAAGAAGTAAGATGCTCACCCGTTTTTTGTTCGATCCTTTTATCCAACATCATCGGGTACAGCCGCTTGATGTTCTCTGCGGTTTTCGGAATCTCAGCACCGGAAGGACCCAGCGCGGAGCTGGGGGGAGGCAAAGAACGTGTCCGGTAATGGACAGCAAATTCCGCGAGCGAACAATCTAAGCGGTTCTTCAGTATTGCAGTGCAGCTTTGGCCAAGAATTTTCAATGGCATACGCTGTTCCAAGTCTGGCCGAGGGCTTGCATGCTTTCCCAACGAATGGATATCGCCCGGCCTGAATTCAAACGGCAGAAGCGCAAGCGGCAAATCATGTGGGGCGCAGTTGGTCTGGTGTGCCTCGGCGCTGCCACGTTCGGCATCTCCCGCCTCAAACCGCCGGCGCCGGAGGTCGAGCGCGGCACGGTGTGGATGGATACCGTGAAGCGCGGGAACATGCTGCGTCAGGTTCGCGGATTGGGCTCATTGATTCCCAGTCAGGAGTTCACACGTCAAATCCCTGCGGAGACGGAAGCGACGGTGGTGCGAATCCTTAAGCTTCCAGGTTCGCAGGTGAAGTCCGACACAATTCTGCTGGAGATGAGCAACCCCCAGGTGGAACAGGGGGCGGTTGACGCCAGGCTTCAGTTGAAAGCCGCGGAAGCGGAATACCAGAGTCTGCGGGTCAAATTGCAAAGCGATCTGATGAATCAAAAGGCCGGAGCGGCAACCGTCAATGCGGACTATGCGCAAGCCAAATTGCAGTCAGACACCGACAAAGCACTCTACGATCTCGGCGTAATTTCCGGCATAGCCTACAAGAACTCGAAGAGCAAGGCCGACGAACTTACGACTCGCAACAACATCGAGGGCGAACGGCTGGATATCAATCAGAAAGCCATCGAGACGCAACTGGCTGAACAGCAGGCTAAGGTCGATCAGATCCGCGCGCTTGCTGAACTCAAGCAGAAACAGTTGGATGCATTGAAAGTTCGCGCCGGCATTGATGGCGTGCTAGTGGATTTACCCCTTCAGGTTGGCCAGCACGTTACTCCGGGCACGATGGTGGCGAAAGTAGTGCAGCCGGATCATTTGATCGCAGAACTGAAAGTCGCCGAGACACAGGCACGTGACGTACAGATTGGACAACCTTCCGTTGTTGATACGCACAACGGAACGGTTACAGGGGAAGTGGTACGGGTGGACCCTGCTGTCCAAAACGGAACCGTCACGGTTGACGTAAAGCTGACCGGGGAAATTCCTAAGGGAGCACGACCTGATCTGAGTGTCGACGGGACGATCGATTTAGAACGTCTCGAGAATGTTCTTTATGTTGGCAGGCCGGCATTCGGACAGGAGAACAGCACCATCGGATTGTTCAAAGTGGATGCGGGCTTGAATGGTGGAGTCCGAGTCCCGGTCAAGGTTGGACGGGCCTCGGTAAATTTCATTCAGGTGATTGAAGGGTTGAACGAAGGCGATACCGTGATCCTTTCTGACATGTCACGGTACGACAACACGGACCGAATCCGGCTGGAGTAGTCGGAAGGTCCACACACGATTATGTCATTGAGAATCGTCGGATCATTGAGTTGCCGAGTGTCGCGACAGTCCCTGCGGCCTTAGACAATTCAAGCTCCGGTGCAACACCACAGCTGACGAGGAAGCCTATGACCGATCCAATGCAAACGCTGATTCAAATTGAAGAACTCACCAAGGTTTTTTACACCGACGAGATTGAAACGCACGCGCTCTCGGGAGTGCATTTGTCAATTCGTAAGGGCGAGTACATCGCGATCTCCGGGCCGTCGGGGTGCGGAAAGTCCACCCTGCTCTCGATCATGGGCCTGCTGGATACGCCGACGGGCGGGAAATACGAATTGAATAGCCAGTCGGTGGAGAGCCTGGACTTTGCCCAGCGCTCGCGCATTCGCAACCGCGAAATCGGCTTCATCTTCCAAAGCTTCAACCTGATCGGCGATCTAACCGTGTATGAGAATGTCGAGCTGCCTCTTACGTATCGTCAAAAAATGCCTTCCGCGGAACGTAAGAAACGCGTGATGGAGTCGCTCGAGCGCGTTGGCATGGCCCACCGGGTTCGCCATTATCCATCGCAACTCTCGGGAGGTCAGCAGCAGCGGGTGGCCGTAGCGCGGGCACTCGGCGGACGTCCGTCGATTCTTTTGGCCGATGAGCCAACCGGGAACCTCGATTCACATAATGGCGAAGCCGTGATGCAGTTGCTCCAGGACCTCCACCGCGAGGGCGCGACAATTTGCATGGTCACGCACGATCCCAGGTTCGTAAAACACGCCGAACGCGAAATCCACCTCTTTGATGGCAAAGTCGTCGCCGAAGACGAGTTGAAGAACCTCATGCAAGAGGCGGGCGTATGAGTGGTTTGATTGCCGACCTTCGATATGCATTGCGGCAATTGCGCAAGAGTCCAGGATTCGCGGTCGTGGCGATTGTTACTCTCGCCCTAGGCATTGGCGCAAATGTCGCCATTTTCAGTGTGGTGAATGCAGTGCTGCTTCGCCCCCTGCCATACAAAGATCCCGATCGGCTTGTTTACGTCTGGTCAGCAGAAAAAGCCCGCGGGGTTGATCAGAGCACGGTGAGCATTCCTGATTTGCAGGATTGGCGTCGGCAAAATCGGGTCTTTGACGGAATGGCGGCAGTTTCGGAGACCAGATTCAATTTTTCCGGCGGCGAACTTCCCATGCAGTTGAATGGACTCTTTTCGACCGCCAACCTCTTCGATGTACTGGCTGTGAATGCCGAACTGGGCAGGACTTTTGCTCCCGACGAGGAACAATGGGGAAGGCACCGTGTGGTGATCTTGAGCCATTCCCTTTGGCAGCAGGCTTTCGGCGGCGACCGCTCGGTGCTGGGAAGAAAGGTCACCTTAAATGCGGAACCTTATACAGTGATCGGAGTTCTTCCCGCGGCAGTTTCGTCTCCAGACCCAGAAGTAAAGTTGTGGGTGCCAGCAAGCGCCCCACCTGGGGCTCAGATCTCGCGGCAAAACAGGTTCTTGCGTGTCCTTGCTCGCCTCAACTCCGGTGTCTCGGTGAGGCAGGCGCAAGCCGAAATGAGCGCCATCGCGGGACAGTTGGAACAGACTTACCAGGAAGACAAGGGCGTCACCTGCTATCTCGTGCCTGCGCGCGACCAGATCGTTGGAGGCGTGCGCAATGCGTTGATGGTACTGCTGAGCGCAGTAGGCTTGGTTCTGCTAATCGCCTGCACCAATGTTGCTGGTCTACTGCTTGCGCGCTCGGCCGAACGCCACACGGAATTCTCAATCCGAGCAGTTCTGGGCTCTGGGCGGCTTCGCATTGCACGACAGTTGTTGACCGAGAGCCTTTTGCTAGGGTTGTGTGGCGGAGGCGCGGGAATCGCGCTGGCAGTTTGGAGCACCCA